>WNGQ01000006.1_pt1 | contig 203834 bp, 178 predicted proteins | sample 5407661 | NCBI WGS metagenome assembly WNGQ01 (sample SAMN13153382, study PRJNA577476) | soil metagenome | isolation source: 60 cm soil or saprolite under Garry oak tree replicate 2 | place: USA:California | collected 2016-06-15 | reverse complement strand
CGACCGTCGAATCCATTCAGGAAAAGCTCACTCGCTGTCGCCAGACTTTGGAGCGTATCCAGCCCGGCTGCACCAGTCCTAAACGCAGAAAGCGGCAACGATGACTGCTTAGTTATTTTGCAGACACTACACTAGCGCTTCGCTCAGGATGACAATGCCCATCAGCGCTGAAACCTGTCCATCACCCCTTCGCCGCCGGGTCCGGCGGGTTATCCGCGTTCTCCTGCGAAACGTCCACCGGCACCAGGCCAAGCTTCGTGGTGATGACGCCATTGCGAATGCCCAGAGCGTCTTTGCCCAGCGCGTCGCGGATTTCGTCGATCGAGAGCACGCCGTTGCGCACGTAGATGTCGTCAATCTTCGCCTGGTCCACCGGGTTCGCGGTCTGGCTCTGTGTCTGCCAGGCAAACTCGATATCGGCAAAGCCCCAGTATTTGCGCACGATGAAATTGATCACGTCGGCCATATAAGTAAGGACCGGCAGCAGCCCTTCAATCGCCGCCTGCTCCACCGACGTCTCCGCCGTGGCGCGGTTGATCATCGACACAAACTGCTGCGGGCTCAGGCCGAACGCATAGGCCACCACGCGGACCAGCCATTCGTCGAGCGCGTCTTTCAGTTGCGGATCGCGCGTGAACGTAATGCTTCCCGACTCCGGCACAAACGTGATCCGCCGGCGCTGGTTCAGATTGCCGGCCAGTTTGCTGTCAAACCACTCCTGGAATTCCGTGATCTGGTCGGCGCTCCATTCTTTTGGCACCTGCGCAATCGCTTCCGGGACGTTGCCTTCGGTGTAGTAGTTGAGCAGATGCATCTGCCGGCGCAGGCCGATATTCACCGTCATGATGATCTGCTCGACCGGCGAGAAGCCGAAAAATTTGTGCACGCGCAGGTGACGCGGTTTGTAGATGAGCTGGTCGCGATTGAAGTCGACCGACGGCATGCCCTTGATGATCTGCTGGTAGGCCACGAACGGTGGCTGGGGCGTTCGTCCGTTCTGATCAATCTTTCGTGCGATGGTGGCGCCGTCAACAATGTCCAGCGCTTTGGGTTCGCCCGCGCTCCACAGCGTGCCATCGACGTCAGACAGCGGAGCAATGGACAACGCGTCAATCACCAGGACTTCTTCCAGCGCCATCTTCACCCATTCATGCCAGGTGTGTTCGCCGTCCGGCTGCTCGAAGAACGTGGTCATTGCGGCCAGGCGCTGCTCATTCTGGCTGCGTTTGGTGTACGCGGATTTGTTTTCGCCTGGCTGCTTCTTCAGGCGAAATTCCCACGGCACCGACGCAACCGAATCCTTGGCCTTCTCGATGAACAGGCGCAGAAGGTCCCAGCCATCGGCCAGGCTGCGCAACTGTTCGAAGCTGACCGCTTCAAGATTGCGCGGCTGAATGTTGATGTTGTAACCGACCGGATAGTCGAACGTCCGCGGCTGCGTGCCTTCGGGCGCGTCGACCTGTTGCGGCTGATCGGGACCGAACCAGTAGTTAAGCTGGTCGGCGAGCGCGCGCCCGGCGCGTGCCAGAATGCCCTGGTCGATTGCCTTACCGCCTGTTGGACTTGCTTTACGAAAGAACGCCATTACGCCATCCCAACTTTCACGCCCATGATCGCGCTGTGCTCGATAAGAAATTCAATGAGAGTGTTCTGGCGATATGCGGCTTTGATGCCTTCGTCGACGATCGCCAGCCCCTGATGCCAGTGGACCAGGCCCGTGTCGTCGATACGATATTCGCTTTTGTAGTCCATGGTCCCTCCCGTGGATAGGGTGCGGAAGCTTGTGTGGCACCGGCACTCTTGCCGGTGCGTCTGTACGCGGTTATTCGTGGCCGTGTTGCCCATTCTTGCAGCCCCGCAGGGGGCGAAATTATTGAGCCACCGCGTAAGCGGTGGGTCAGATGTCAACAAAGACGAGCCCCGGAGGGGCGACATTCGGTTTTACCGTGAATACGCGAGAGCTGCCACAGCGGGTAAATGTGTCGCCCCGCTGGGGCTGGACCGTATTTTCAACTCACCCAGGTCTTACGACCTGGGCTCAATAATTTCGCGCCTGTGGCGCTGGATAATCGTGAGAACGCCTTGATGCCGCATTCATGCAATGAACATTCTCGGGATGACAGGCTCCCTCGGCTGCGCTCGGGATTTCGGCTGGCGGCTCAAACGCCGCCAAAACACCTCAACTTCGACTTCGTGCCCATCATTGCGGATCGGGAAACGCAATGCTCGCGCTTCGCTCAGGATGACAGACCTGAGGCAGCTTCAGCGCTCCATGCAATGGCAATGGGCTAGTTGTATCCAGCCATCAACCGGTCGGTGCAGGTTCCGGGTGTTGCGCCGGAATTGACTTCAGCAAAGCTGACGGCGATTTGCGGAAAGCGGATCGGGTTGGGCGTGGGGAAGCCGCCGGTTACGGTCGGCGCAAGTTCTGACGCAATGTAAACCTGGGTCGGCGTGGCGGCGGTCACTCCCGTTACCAGATCGTAAGTGGCGAATGCGGTGAAGTCCGCTGTCTGCGGATTCACCTTATCGTCCGCCGAGTAGACGGTCATGGTCAACTTTACGACCTGCGTGCAGTTGAAGAAGTACGTCATCTTGGTGACGCCGCTGGTCCTGATGATCGTAGTAGAAGCCGTGGCCGCGGAGGCCGGCAGCGTGACCGCGTTGTGGCCCAGGTCGGTGGGTGAATAGATCAAGTACGGATTGGGGCGCGGGAGCACCGGCTTGCCGTTTTTGTCCAGCTCGGGAAACTGGCCGGACGTCTGCGCGCTGGCCGTGGTTGCGGGAAAAGCCGCGGGAAAAGCCACGGGAAACAACGTGACCACCGATCCAACGAACGCCACCGCCGCCAACAGACTACCTAAGAGAATTCGTTTCATCGTTCACCTCAAAAATTTGGTCTTGCTGAATTTGTATGTCGTGACACTCGCGGCACAGTTTTGTTCGTTGATCGTCGTCCGGGCCGAGCGGCGTATTGCATTCCGCGCAGCGCGCGGGACCGACCCGGCCATGGGGATTGTGGTTCATATTCGTCTCGGGGCTTCTACAGCCAGCCGGCAAGCAACAGCGGTAGCAGATCGCGCGTGTCAACGCTGGTGATCTGATTGGAACTCACCACATAAGTGTTCCCCGTGAACGTGCCGATGACGGAAGCCGGAGCTGGTCCGTCCAGGGTGTTGCCGACGCCGCCGTTCGCCGCGATGACTGGATGCTTCAGTACAGCTAATAGATTGGCCAAAGTAGTTCTCCTTTTGATGGGTGTAAGAATTTGCTGTTGGCTATTGGACGATTGGCTCTTGGCCAAAACACACTCGTGTGGCACCGGCACTCTTGCCGGTGTCGTCTACTTCTTTGTAGTGGAGGGCAGACCCTCTCGATTGGCGGCTGTGCCGCATGTGTGTCGCAGGTGAAGACTGCAACCACGACCTAAATCTCATTACCATGTCATCTTGAGCGCAGGCCGAACGACCGAAGGGAGCGAGGCCGAAGTCGAAAGATCCCGGCGATGTGTGAATCACCACGCAGCGTCAGGGAGTTCTCTCGTGAGAACGCCTTGATGCGGCATGCATAGTGCAAGCATCCTCGGGATCCTTCGACTTCGCGCCCATCAGCGTGGCTGAGAAAAAACTTCGGTAGCGCTTCGCTCAGGATGACAGGGTAAAAGTGATTTTGTTTTCTAGCGACACTCGCGCAGCGCTGATGCGAAGCTTACTATCCGCTGCCCGACTCCATCTCCGCATCCATCCTTTTCACTTCCGCCAGCGCAGACTCACTGCCAACATCGAGCAACGCCTGCCGCACTTCGGGATACTGGTTTCTGCTGCACAGGATTGTTCCGCCGCCGATGTTCATGGCGTTTTTGATTGTTTGTGTCAGCCGGGTCTCCGGAACACGCGCGCCTTTTTTTGGTGGAAGCCCCCGTGCCACGTTGTTGCTGGCGATTTGCTGTTCCGCCTGGCCGCGATAGAAATCAAGAATGCCGCCACCCATTTTGTGCCGCATATAGATCAGCGCTTGTGACGTTGCGTCCATGTCGTCATCATGCGCCGCGTGCGGGAAGGTGCAGATGTTGTGTATGTACTCTTCCACCCAATTCGCCTGCGGATGCGCGGCATCACACCCGTCGAACACCTGAGGATCGGGCAGCACAATGCTGCCGGCTTCCCACAGCGGCGAAATCGAATGCGCCCGCGCCACCTTGCCGCCTTCCGGATCAATCGCAATGATCCCGGGAATCACCTGCTGCAACTCGCTGATGATGGCCGGCCCGTTGGCCTTGTCTTCAATCAGAATGGCATGGGCCCGGGGAAAAGCGGCGTGACAAGCCTGGATCGCCGACTTGGTTGGCCCAAAGTCCAGGCGCTCATGCATGCGGTAGGGAAGCATGTAATACCGGCCGCCGCTCTTGCCCCAGATCTGGCCGGCAACAAAATCGGTGTCCGCGTCGCGCGCCGTGCTCTCGCCTTTGAAGGTGCAGTCCCACGACTGCACCAGCAGATCAAACCGCTCCGGCAACTCGCGATAAAAACGGACCCAGTTGCGCTTGATGATTCCGCCCTCAAGCGGCGCCGGGTTCTGCTGATACTGTCCGGCGAAGGCCCATGAGCCCAGGCCGGTTTTCAAATTCGCAAGCTGCGGCTCCGGCAAGCGGGCCGGCCAGAGCAGCTGGTTTGCATGTCTCTGGAACGTGCGCTCGCTCGCCGGAAACTTGATGCTTTCAGATATCTCAGCGACGGCCGGCAGCTTGACATGGACCCAGCAATCGCGCTCTTTGCCGAGCACGTGGCCGGTGAGGTCTTCTTCATGCAGCCGTTGCATGACGATGATCTTCACGCCCGTTGCCGGATCGTTCAGCCGGCTGCGGAAGGTCTGATCAAAGCGATCATTGATCGACCGCCGCTCCGTCCCGGAGAGCGCCTGGTCGGGGTTCATGGGATCGTCGAAGACCAGAACGTCGCCGCCCATGCCGGTTGCCGCGGCCTGCATCGCCGTGGAGAACATTGATCCACGCGCGGAGTTTTCATAATGCGCCTTCAGGTTCAGATCTTTAGCCAGGCTAAATATATGCCCCCAGCGCCGCTGGTACCACGGCGATTCGATCACGTTGCGCCGGTACAGACTGTGCTGCGTGCTGAGTTTCTCGGCGTAGCTGGAAAACATCCAGCGCCGCGCGGGATCGCTGGTCCATACCCACGCGGGAAAAAACACGGTGATGAGCAGGCTCTTCATCGTCCGCGGAGGAACGTTAAAGATGATGCCTTCCATCTCCGCGCCACAGACTTCCCTGAAGCGGTTCTCTTTGATCAGCGTCAGGTATTCGCAGATCAGGTCCAGGTGCCAGTTCCAGCTCAGCTTGGTGATGGGCTCAAGGACCGGCCACGCGCCATGCACGAACGCTTTAAGATCACCGCTCAGCTTCTTCGCGCTGGTCTGTATCCGGAGTTTCGACAAGTGCCGATTCAATAAGTCCCTCGAGTTGGTCGAGCTGTTCCGCGCTGAGTCTGGAGAGGTCGAACTGCTCATGCTGAATTGCTCCGCCGTCCGGCCCGGTGGTTGGCTGCCTGGCTTTGCCATCGCGGCGGTCCGTTAGATAGATGAGTGCCGTAAGTTTGATCTTTTCATTCTCGGATTGAAGCAGTGGCTTCCATTCTTCGATTTCGTTGATGGCGCCAAGAATGTCTTCCGCCGTGTAGTGACGAAGCGTTTCTCCAGGCTGTGCCGGTTTGCGTCCAGCGCCTGCGCGCTTTCCGCCCCATCCGAAGTTGGATTGCATTGGTTTGGACATGATGAACCCCTTTTTGTCTGTCGTCTTGAGCGCAGGCCGACCGACCGAAGGGAGCAAGGCCGAAGTCGAAAGATCCCGACGCTGTGTGATTTATCATGCAGCGTCAGGGAGTTCTCTCGACGCTTGCGACCGATGCCGGCACACAGCCCGGAAGGGCGGAAGTATTGAGCCCACCGCGTAAGCGGTGGGAGGGTGTAAGCAAAGAAGCAAGCCCCGTAAGGGGCGACATTCTCTCAATGACGTGTGAAATGCGTCTGTGGCTCGCGGAAAAGCGTGTGGGCCCCTACGGGGCTCGACTGGTTTCCGGCCCACCCGGGCCTTACGGCCGGGGCTCAATAATGTCGCGCCTGCGGTGCTTAGGCTCGTGCCACGATACGACCTGCACTATTGAAGCCTGGAGTAACTCACGTGGCGCTCGACGTTTCGTGAGAACGCCTTGATGCTGCATTCATGCTCCAAATATTCTCGGGATGACAGGCTCCCTCGGCTGCGCTCGGGATTTCGGCTGGCGGCTCAAACGCCACCAAAACACCTCAACTTCGACTGCGCGCTCGCATGCGCTCGCGCTTCGCTCAGGATGGCAGACTTAAACAACCTCGTACCCTGATACGAATCTGTGTAATACAGACCGAACTTACGAACCTACGCCACACTTACAAGAAACTTCTCACCACCGCTTCACTCGCTTCCACCATTTCCGGAGTCCACTCATCGCGCGAAACGTCGGGAATCGGACCGCCCCAGCCGATGTCGACCGCGGCGCGCGCTCTGGGTTGTCCCTCGGCGTAGGCCATCAGCATGGCCAGGTCGACCTTGCAGCTGGCGTCGCGCAGGTGCATGATGCGCGAAAAGTTCAGCTGCAGGCAGGTGTTGCCGTCGCGGAAGATCGCGAGTCCATCTTTCACCAGCGTGATGGCGTCGCGAAAGACCAACCGGAATGCCGGTGGCGCCGGGGTGGCACGTTCGCATTCGAACAGCTTTCCCCGGCGACAACCACGGCACGGCGAGCCGGCCAGACACGGCGCGTGCGTCCGGCACACCAAACACAGATTTCCTAACACACACGGCGAGTTCCACCGCGGCTGATGCTGACGGTAGACCGGGACCATCTTTTCCGCTGCCACCGCCGCCGCTTCAACCTCGCGCATCAGGTCTTGCAACATGCGCAGGACAGGGTGCTCCATCAGGGGATCGAGTTCATAGTTCTCCGCAAAGCGTTTCCACGCGCGGGCCAGGACGCGTCCGCCGCGACGATACGCTGATGCCGGTATCTCTTTCGCGGCAGGAGCTTTCACGTGTTGCGACTTGGCGCCTGGAGCTTTTGCGGCCTGGGTCTTTGCGTGTGCAGCGTTCGCAGCCTGATTGAGTGAAGCTTGGTTCGATGAAGCTTGTGTTGCTGCGTCTGGGCTTACTGAGTCTGGGCTTACTGAGTATGGATACACTTGTCCGGCCTAAGAAGTTGCCTGAAAAGGCAGTGTTGGCCGTATGGAAGGAACCTCACGCCACTCTGAGGTTTGCGATTGCTCGCGGGTACATCACGTTTGTAAAACAGGTCGCAGTTGATGTCAAGAACAAAATGCGAAAGCGTGCCTGTGACAAAAGGAATGCAAAATGAAGTCCTCCCACTGCTGGGAGGACTGGAATCAATTTGTGGCCAGGGTTATTTTTTAGTGCCTGACTTGGTCGCGGGATTCCCTGTTCCCTTTGGGTTCACCTTGGCAGCGTCGACTGCAATATTGTTTTCCTGTTCAAACTTTTGTAATCCGAGTTCCACAATCGGTACAATTGCGGACGGAAGCAATTCTGCGGGCGACGAGCCAACGTTTGATGCTCCAATGCCAAATTTCACATACAATCCCCATATTCCTTCATGAATACCCTGTTTCCTTAGAAGCGCTTCTACTACTTCCTTGTGGCTAAAAACGAATTGTGTTGGCTCGGCCATAAATTTCCTCCTTCCCCTTTTAGCTTCCATGCGGATGGACTTCCGGTATTCGCGGTTTCCTCGTCGGCGTCCACTAGATATTTCTTAAATTCAATTGATGCAGCGACTGGTGTGAGCGGCCTGAGCACAACGTACTGCTCGGATGTTGGCGGAGTGGATGCATTCAGAGCATGAAAATCAACTGGTCTGCCACATCTCATCCAGCATTGCTCAAAAATCTCCGCATCAACAGGCCCATTAAGATTCTCGGGATCACTGTCGTCATAAGTGACGACAGTGATCTTTAGGCCTAGAGCGCGAGCATACTCGATCATTGTCTTTAGTCTCAGGTTGCCAGGATTGTTTAACACTTGCGAAATTCGGCCAGCACTAACGCCGAGTTTTTTTGCCAGAGATGCTTTGCTCTGCGTCCCGAGCAGTTGCTCAATCTGGCTAACAAAATCAGCGCCGATACGATACAGAAAATCATCAGTGCTCTTTTCCGTCCAATGTTTATTCAGTTCTGCCATGATTTATCTCCCGCCTTAACATCCGGAAAGACTGCTTTTATAGCGTTAGTTACTTGTTGTTTTACTCGCATAGTATTCGCCAGCTTTTTGTGCTTTGGGTCCGTCTCTTCCTGAGCCTTGGGTGTATGGGACACCAAAACGCAAACCTGAAAACTCGGATTGGTCTTTGGCTTAGGGTTGAACAAAAACCCGTAGAATCTCTGTCTCACTTTGTTTTCCTTCCACTTGAATGTGAAACATTCCTTATTCTCTGGTTCGTTGGGAAAGCCGTGAAAATAATCATCCTGTCGTTTGAAATCTATCCAGTAATCGAACCGTGTCATTAACTCCCGCATCCTCTTCTCGCTTAATCCATCGAATGTAACCTTAGCGTCAAGACCCGAATCGCCATCACACGTCAGAAACGCAATTGCGCGTCGCTCTGACTTCCTCAATCCGGCAATCGGGATAACCACATAAACCAAGGGAGGCATGAGCGGAGAAGAGGCGCTTCCTTTGTCATTTATATATACCTAAACACCAAATTTGTATTTTAGTTATATATAAACAGCCTGTCAAGCCTCATTTTGAGCTGAGGTGTCCAGCTCCAGCTAGCCGTCGATGCCGAGGACGGATTCTTAAGATAATGGCATTGCCCGGTATTGCATTGTTCTATATTACAAAATGCGGGGGACGAAACAGGAATCACACGCTCTTTATCTCGATGAAAGTTAGCCGACGCGGGGTTCGCCTGTAAAGATAAAATCAATGCGCATGGTGTTTCCAAAAGTTTTTTTGCTTCTCACGCTGGCAATTTTGGTGTTCGCTGCTGACACGGCCCAGGCGCAAGAGGACCAGCCGCCGCACGAGTATTTCAAACGGTTGCATAGTCCGGCGACGGCCAGGAGCGTCATCGGCGGCGAGTCTCATGACAGCTATGTGGTTCATGCCCGCAAAGGCCAGACCATGTCGGTGCGAATCTCATGGCGGCTCGAGCCTTTTGACGACGAAAAGTATGACACCAACGCACAGTTCTCCATAAGCACATTACCTTTCTTCAGCGGCGGGGAATTAAAGGGGAAAGAGTCGCACCACGGTTCGCGCTGGACCGCCCGAATTCCCAGGACTGGAAACTATTACATCTACGTGATGGGTTATCCCACGGTGCGTTACACCCTCAAGGTCACGGTTCAATAGTCCTGGGTCCTGCTTCAGCCTAAAAAAATGCCATGCCGCGTGTGTGATTTAAAATCCTCCTTCTTGGCGCTCGCCGTCTTTTCAACTGGCGACTCAAACGGTATTCTTGAGCGCATGTCTAATCTGTTCCTGCGAGCGAAGTGTCGCACGGCTGTAGCGGTTGCTTTGCTGCTGCATTCCTGGACGTGCGCCGTGGCTGAGAGCATCCACTACACTCCGGTTTCACGCGAGGTGGTTGAGTCGCGGCTGGGAAGATACGCCGGCAACAACAAGCAGCGTGAGGCGACACTCAAGCAAATGTTCGCGGAAGCCGGCTGCGACGATCAGCACATTTCCGAGCAGCCCGTAAAAGGATCAAAGCTGCCAAACGTTATTTGCGTCCTGCCGGGCAGTTCGGACAAGGTGATCATCGTAGGAGCGCACTTTGATCACGTTTCCGAGGGCGATGGCGTGGTTGACAACTGGAGCGGCGCGTCGCTGCTGCCCTCTCTCTACGAGGCAATGAAGAATGAGCCGCGGAAGCACAGCTACATTTTCATTGGCTTCACGGACGAAGAGGTCGGCGAAGTCGGTTCGCATTTTTATGCTGGACAAATGACCAAAGAGCAGGTCGCCGCAACCGAAGCCATGGTGAACATGGACACGCTCGGCCTGGCCCCCACCGAGTTCTGGGCCAGCCATTCAGACCCGCGATTGGCGCAAGCCCTCATGTATCTTGCGAAGCAAATGAACATGTCCGCTACCGCGATGAACGTGGAACAGGTCGGCAGCACCGACTCGGTGCAGTTTTCCGCGCGCAAGATTCCCAGCATCACGGTCCACTCGCTGACTCAGGAGAGCTGGAATGCCCGGATCCTGCATACCTCCAAGGACAAACTTTCCGCCATGCGGCTCGGCGAGTACTACGAGACATACCGACTGATGGCGGCTTACCTGGCTCTCCTGGACCAGTTTGCCGGCGCGGCGGAGCCGGCCAAACATTAGCGGAATGCTGTGACCGGTAAACCCAGGAAAATGCGATCGGGCCCTTGGCGAAGCGGTCAGAAATCTGACACAGCACGGAAAAGAAAAATTTTCTTCTGCGCCAACTCCGCGTGAGAAAAAATCATCCCATCATTTAACTTAAGAGCAACACACTCTGGCAACCCTTTGTCACCCTTTGTCGGCCTCTGCTCCTGTGCAGTCGACGGCGGACAAGGTGATCAAACCTCAATTCGACTTCATAGACAGCTGCTACCTAAATAACAACTACCAACCAAATAGAAAGGAGACAGCACCCATGGCAACAACAAAACCCACTCACGAACAGGCGCGACTCCACCTGCAACTCTTTGAAATGCGCCGTGAACCCCGCTTACGCCAGGCGCGCGAATGGTTCTTCAAGAACTACTTAGCCGACACGATGGACGAGGCCATGAAGATCGCGCCACAGGGATCGGAAGGCGGCATCTTTGTGATGATGGTCTTCAGCTATTGGGACCAGACCTGCGCGTTTCTGAATTATGGCCTGCTTCATGAGGACCTCTTCTTTGAAACCACGGGAGAGTTCTTCGGGGTCTGGGAGATGGTCCGGTCGCACATCCAGGAGGCCCGGGAACGGTTCGCGAACAAACTGTTCCTGGCGCACATGGAAAAAACCGCAAAACGGTATGAAACCTGGCTCGAAAGCCGCTCTCCCGGTCATGTCGCCAACATGCGCAAAATGATGAAAGAGATGCGATCACAGCCTGCAAAAGCAGCTTGAACTTTAATCTAAATTGCCCGTACTGGCTTGTGTGGCGCAGACACTCCTGCCTGCGACTGCTTCAGAAGGGATGTTTCGCTCAGGCAAGAATGTGCCTGTGCCACACTTTTTCTGGTTCACGCTTACAGTGAAACTGCTTTAGGATCTCCCTGTCGAAAGGCCCAAAAAGCAAATAGCAGCCAAATTGGCTGCTAAACTATGGTAGCTTTATATTTTGAGCGGGCACAAGCCTCTCCGCGAACGGAGAGAACTAGCTCATCGAAATGATTACCGACCGAATTCAGTATCCATAACTATGCTCCTCACAGTGTTCCGATGCTAGCCCAACGCATTTTAGATGTCAAGATACCGCCGTTTGATTCTTTATAACTTCTTTAAAATCAGCATCTTCTCGGAGAGAGGCAAAATCCTCATCAAGTCCGGCGGCCTCGCGCAGTTTGGAGTTGAGCTGGATAGCGCGCTTGAGGTTCTTCAGCACTTCCGCCTTATCAATCCCAAGCAATGCCTGGTAGCAGGCCAGATTATACAAGGGCCCACCCTGGTTTGGCACCATAGCGGCCGCTTTCAAAGTGTAGCTGATGGCTTCCTGCAACAAAGACTTGTCTCCCGGCGTGCCTCCGGCCTGGGACAATCTCTTCAGGATTCGGCCCTTCACGAACAAGGCCTTGGAGTTCGATGGATTTACCTGCAGGGCGCGATCAACGAAACGCATGGCTTCGTCAAGTCCACCCTCCCTCATGAGCAATTCAGCGGTGGTTGCGTCCAGCCATGATTCATCGGCCCGGTGTGCCTTGTCCGCCAGTTCGGACAGAGCGCGTTGGAAGTACAAACGGGTCCAAAGATAGCCGATCAAAAATCCTGCGCCAAAGAAAAAGATCACGATCGCGATCGCGAAAGCCTTGCTGCTGCCAAGACACGCGTTCGACTCGCATTCTCTCAATCCAGGCCCCATAAATTCAGCCAGCCTTTGCAGGCCGGACGGAATCTTATTCAGCTCCACCAGGCCTACGCCGACCAGAATCTTCGTCAACCAGTCTGAGATGTCCACCAGATTCGTGTTGGTCTCTACGGCGCTGACGGCCACGGCGGTGCTGTGCGGGAATGAATCGCTACTGGGTTTTCCATCCGTACTGGCAGAAGCGGCGGCGGATCCGGATGGCTTGGCCGTGCGGGGAATACAAAATATGAAGCCCAGCACGAAGCCCAGGAACAGAGAGGCGCCCGCGGCCAGAATCCCAACCGAGGCAATCCTCACGAAGACCCCCACGCCGAGAAATCCGGCGCCTAAGGACTGCAAGGAATACAAAAGAATGAACAAGCACCCGACAGCAGCCGCGATTTGCAGCCGCAACAGCATTCTGTATCTATCAAAATGTTGGGAGTCTTCACCCAAGGTCAGTGGCATCGGTACTCTCCGCGATCATGCCGCATGCTGCGCTCAATCTTCAGGGTCCAGTCGTTCAGAGAGCATACGCTTTTTTGTGTTGGTTTTCGAGGGGCTGAATTTTGGTAGTGGTAGCATAAGCTGTTACGCGGCGTGGGCATGGGGTGTGATCTTGGCGATCTTCTTCTTCAGTTGCTTGCTGACAGCTCCTAGTTCGTAATTGGTTTGCAGGTTCATCCAGAATTCAGCCGATGTGCCGAAAAATTTGCCCAAGCGCATGGACATGTCCGCGCTTACCCCGCTCTTCTTAAGGACAATGTCACTCACCCTCTGCGCTGTCACGCCGATAGCTTTTGCCAAGGCATATCCTGAGATGCCCATTGGCTGCAAAAATTCCTTTTTTAGAATCTCTCCTGGATGGGTTGTCCAGGCGGCTGCGGTCCTTCTTATGTAAGACATTCTTTGCCTTCTAGTGATAATCAGTAATTTCCACATCAAATGCGTCGCCGTCTTTCCAGGTGAAACACACCCGGTACTTGTCGTTAATCCGTATGGCGTGCTGTCCTTGTCGGTCCTTTGTCAAGGCGTGCAACTTGTTGCCCGGCGGAATTCTAAGATCGGCAAGCTCGGTTGCGGCATTCACCATATCCAATTTTCTCCTGGCTACGGAGCGAAGATTCGAAGGAAGAACCTTCGTGTTCTTGCCTGTTTCCCAGAAGGTGCGTGTTGCCGCGTCTGCAAACGATTTAATCACTTGCGACTCTTACGATAGCTCTGGACACATAATCATGTCAAGCCTTATTCATGTGCCGCATGACTATAGTAATACCTTGTCTATTAGTTCGCCGGGTGGTCCCTCCCTCGCGCTTTTGCGAAAGATGGGATTTCGCCGCTCTCTTAATTTTGGGCGCACCATCATTTATAGATGTTGCCGATGCGATGGGGATCATAGGTGATTGCCGAGAAGGTCACCAACGCGCCCGTGCCTGCCGGAGACTGGGCCTCCAGACCGGCGCGGACGGGAAGCTGTGTGTCCAGGCTGAAGGTGCGCAGGATCTGCCAGTCGCGTCCGTTGATCGAGGAGTAGAAGACATAGGTTGCGCCGCTCTTGGCGATCCGCAGGTAGACGGAATTTCCCGGGACCTGGCTGGAGTTGCAGTCGTCGGAGAGACCGCGCGTGACCACGGTGACGAGCGTGGGCTTTTTCTCCGGTGACAGTTCAAAGGAAAGTTTCGCCCAGTGATGATCGTCGGCCCAGAGCATCAGCGCGCCGGCGTCCCATTTGGTGACGAAGTTCAGCGTGATGCGCGCACTCAGGACGTAATCCGGACCAGGAGTGAACAGCAGGATCGGAGCGTTGTTCGCCACCGTGCCGTCAAACGGGTCGACGAACCAATCCGTCTTCGGCCCCGCGGAGATCGTCAGCACCTTCGCCTTGCTCTGCGACGAACGCGGCGTGTTCTGCCAGGTGAGTGTGCCGGGAAGTTCCGGCACCGATGGAACGGTTTGCGGCCATGCGGCCAGCGTGGTAAAGCACGCAGTAAAGAAGAAAAAGAAAACGGCGGAAAGAGCGGCGTTTCTAGCTGTGCCTGCCATGAATCCCTCCGGGGAAATGCCTCTTCACGATTACGACGGAGATTCTATATCGCGCGGTGCAAGCACTGGAAGTTTTTGTTTTGCGGAAAGGGAAGTTTCGGAGGGGCAGATCTATCAAATAGAGCCCCTGATCTATCAAATAGATGAGAGTGTCATTGGTTGAGAAATGAGAGTGTCATTGGTTGGTCTGGATACTCCGCCGTTCTTCCACGATAATCCAGCGCCACAGGCGCGAAATTATTGAGCCCAGGACGTGAGTCCTGGATGAACTTTACGCAAATTTAAAGACCCTGTCATCTTGAGCGCAGGCCGAACGACCGAAGGGAGCGAGGCCGAAGTCGAAAGATCCCGACGATGTGTGATTTACCACGCAGCGTCAGGGAGTCCTCTCGATGCTTTGTGAGAACGCCTTGATGCGGCATTCACGTTACAGGTATTCTCGGGGTCCTTCGACTGCGCGCTCGCATACGCTCGCGCTTCGCTCAGGATGACAGACCTAAAACAGACTCGTGTTTTGAGACGAACCCTCACTTTACGGTAGGGTGGGGATTCGACGCTCACTCATTTTGGTTTGGGGAAGTGGTCAAATAGATCGCCAGGCCAGACCTTGAGCGCCCGCGCGATATTGGCGATGTTTTCCAGGGTCAGGTTCTCCTGCCCGCGCTCCGCCAGCCCGATAAAGTTGCGGTGAACATCCGACATCTCGGCAAGCTTCTCCTGTGAGAGCTTGCGCCTGGTCCGCAGCTCCCGGAGCCGCCCGCCAAAGAGGATTTGTGGGTCTTGTGCCACTGCACATAGTTCATCGGCATACCTGATAAATGTCTACACTGTATAAAGTTGAACTATATAACATGCTATAATGTGTCGTTCATGAGTACGAATGTCACTTTTTGCTATGTGGCCTGCTGGACCGAGGACGATGGCATTTACTACTGCGGACACCAGCACGAAAGCATCGCCGAAGCGATGCTCTGCCAGGCTCCGGACGGCGGGAATTTCATCCGCGCGTATGAAGCCGGAGTTTCCCGGTCGCTCGATGACGAGGAGTTCCTGGAATTCCTACGAGTCTTGCCAATGATGCCCTGGAGTTCATCAAGATGGATTCTAACCTATCAATAGAGACGACATCGGCTATTCACTCGACGTCAGGATCTTCGGGTGGTGATTGCTTGAGGCTGATATGGTCGAGGCGATATTTCTTCATCCTAGCCATATCATAGTATGTAAACGCGGCTTCGGAGATTGCCCTGCAGTCACGAAGTTCAAGACAGTTCCATTTTCCATTTTTCATGAATTGCTTCTGGAATCGAGCACTCAGCCGCTCGGCGGCGTCCTCTGCCGCGGTCTGCGCGTTTGCTATTTCAGTGGAATAAACAATATGGATTCTTACTTCATAGAGTTCCCCCTGTTCAAGTACAGGAGTTTCTGGTTCGTATTCCACATAGACCGCTAGGATCGCGCGAGGAGCGCCCTTCCCGATTGCTTCTAAAGTCTTTTCGATCCGGCCCAATAAATCGTTGAGCTGATCTGGAAATGCCGCCCTCTTGTACCGGGAAGCAAGCCAGTCTTGGAGCTCGAAGAGCTCTGATGAGGCGACTTGACATCGTTGGTCTGGTTCGAACGGAGCTAGCTCGCGCTTGGGAATGCGCATCTTCTTGCTGGCGCAGATCTCGGCAAACCTGGGCTTCCCTGCGTCAGAAACAGCCAGATGAAGAATCCGTGTGTTTTTTGCGTGTGTGAAGTTTGGGTTGGCCTCTTCAACAAAGCGCGCAGCGGCGAGTTCCACTTCGGGTTCAGCGTCAAGATTGTCGCTAACAATGTCGCACGAATGCGAGATCGCGATTGCGAATGAGAACCCTGGAAACTCTCGTTCTACACCAATCGCTGCCGAGTCAACTTCAGACACAATGCTCCCTTGCCGCCATTGCGTATCTCGTGACCAATTGGAGGTCTGTCGGCGTCGACTAAGACTCCGGCACAATCGGGACAGAAAGCTCATCGATCGAGGCTGCATCCCCTTTCTTTGTAGGAGAATGACGGGACACCGCCAGCTTTCGGCTCAATTCTTCTTCAGCAGCGGCCTGTTTTATGGTTGACAGAGCATGTTCAATGTTTGCACCTTCTTTTAGCAGTTGAAGTAGAGACCGACCATCAGCCAGTGGCCTACGCAGAAAATGCTCTAAACGGTTTATCCCCGCTTGGTTGACTTGCTCGGCTTGTTTGCTGAGCAACATCAACCGGGTCAAGACGTCTTGCTTAGGGATCGCCCCGTCCAGCCAAGCGTACACCGCAGGTCTAGAAACATTGAATATTTCGGCAACCTCAGACATTTTCAAAGCGAAGGTACTCCTGATGTGCTTCAGGTCGGCGGCGACGCTTCGAAGGGAATGCGGCTCCCGGCGTTGCTGAGCGGGCACGATAAATCGTGGAACATACTTGGCCTGGTAGGTTGCTGTGGTTGCATTCGTTGGGGCAAGTGGACCTTCTTCTGAATAGGCCGCAGCAGTTGCCTCGGTTAGTGCGGGCTTGGACTGCGGCCAAATCAAAACCATCGGCAGCAGCCCTTTTGCAAGCGAAGTAGTCCAAGGCTGCGTGGGCTGCGTAGGCAGGATCGCAGGTATATATTTCTCCATAGTTCCTTCCTGTGCGGCGTTATCGCCAATGTTTCAAAGCTGCCTGAGTCACCATTTTGTGAAACGCCTCAGTTGCGTCCCTCTTTATGATTTCAAACCGTCTTCGAATTTCTAGTAAGTCAACCGGCATTCTTCCCTGCTCGCTGCGATCGATATCCAGGACAGCATTGTTACCCTCTAGGCCTTCCGTTCTAGGAGCAAGGGTTAAAGAGGTGGGAAAAATGTCAGTAGGGACGCCCAGGATGCCTTTCACAACAACAACGCGGACAGTTAGATTCCCCTCAGGTGGAAACGAAAACGAAGCTTCTGCGATGTGTTGTTTCAGTTCACCGGAGAATGATTTATAGAGACCGAGCGCCTCAGGGTTCAAGTAGAGTTCGAGCTTGTCTTGGCTGTCTGGCACGATAGCGTCCAATGTTCTAAACCCCAGCCGTTCGATATATCCAAGCGAGGCACAAGAATGCACAACCTCTAGCCCGGTAATAAGCGTATCGAAGAACCAGTTTGATGTTTCATAGGCCGTCGTGTGGAACACGAGCGAGGTCGGCGCTAGTATGAACCCGGAAGTATTCGACTGGTCAACGAAGTGCCACCTGGTCAGAGCTGCCGATTTTAGTTCTGATGCCTCACCAGACTCTGCTAGCTGCAAAGTCCTCGTTTGCTCGTTGCGAAAATCTGGAAAAGTGTTTCTTAGCCGCTCTTGGATATCTGGGATAAACTTCACCATGCCAAGTACTGGGCTAAAACGTATCTGGGCTAAGGTATAGAAGATCGGAGCCTTGCTCATCTTCTCGCCCATATGGCTGTCTCCTCAAATTTAACGTTGTTTTTCATTTCAGTTTGAAAAGGGTATTTGAGAGCTGGCTGGGTAGGGGAAAATCGCTTATAAACCGTTAAAAACAAGGATAGATAATAGACAGCCCCTGTTCGCCCAACTCAGTTTCTCTTATATCAGACATATAACTGTAAATACAAGTGTTAACTTTACATTTAACTTTACAACTTCCAAAGATTCTAGCTTTGCCCTTCTCCTTCACTTTCCGCCAGAAATCATAAATATTGGTCGTTTGTGTCGTTTATAGCGTATATAGCGAATATAATCAAGGAGGAGGCGTATCCCATGTCCAAGAGCGTCCCTGCACCTCCGCAAGACGCGGAGAAGAAGCGCGCTGCGGAGTTGTATCGCATGCTGATCCATGACGGGACCGCTTGCCTGGTGGGACCGGATAATTCCAAGATTGAACTTCCTTCTTCGATTTACAACATCCTGGTCAAGGTTGTTGAGAACATGCAGGAGGGCAGGGCGGTTGCGCTCCTGCCTTTGATGGAAGAGATGAGCACCCAGGCGGCGGCGGACATGCTTGGCGTTTCACGCCAGTTTCTGGTCACGGAACTTGAAGCGGGAAAGATTTCATTTCACCGCGCCGGCTCGCACCGAAGAATTTATCTGCAGGGCGTTCTGGATTACAAAAAGCAACGCGAAATCACGCGCACAGATTCCATCGATCGCATGACGCAAATCTCAGAAGATTCCGGGGCCTACGGAAAATTCATTCCCTTTGAAGAGAAAAACTCACACTCTGAATGATTCTGCCCTTCACTTCGTAAACTCAATCAGCACATACTTACCCACCCGATGGTATCTCGTGGTCACGGAGATCCTCTGGCGATAAGCGTGGTCTCGTGCGGCGTCGCGTTTCGTGTTGGCGTGGTCTTCTGGACACGGCACTTTCACCCGTGTGCCGACGCCTTTGGCCGCCAGGTAGCGAATCGCCAGAGCGATGTCCTGATGCTGGTGAGGCTTGGGGCCGGCGCGATGCTGTCCTCGACGGGCCTCTTGCCATTCCTGTTCTGTGCACAGCGCGAATAGGGCCGGCATGTTACACGCCCACCGGATTGTTTTGCTCAACATTGCCTTGCTCAACAATGTTTTGCTCAATAATGTTTTGCGCGCTAATGCGTTGCGCAGAGGCAGTCGAGCTTGCAGGATTTTGGTTCGCCGTGGTCTCAGTGCTGGCCGGGTTACCTTGAGCTGCTGTTGTGACCAGCACGAGTTTGCGGCGCTCGATCTTTGCTTCGGACGCCGTTGCCGGCGGCGTCGAGTTGCGGCGTATGTTCCGTGCGTCGACGCGCGACTCAGGTCGCAACCCAGTCCGTGATCCGGACGCGAATTGCAAGGCTGGATGTTTCGCGAACAAGATGCGGATCAGCCGCGCGTCGATCTTCAGTTCCCTCAGCGTCCGGGTGAGCGTGTTGCGATGCATTCCCAGAGCATGCGCGGCGCGGCACTGGTTGCCTCGAAGGGCCAGCAGCACCAGGACGATGAATTCCTTTTTGAACGTGCGCACGCACTCCGCGTACGGCAACCCGAGTTGCAGATAGCTGCGGACCAGCGTTTCGGTTTGCTGCTTGAGTGTTGATGATTGCGGTTGTTGCATTGTGTCCTCCTTGTGTTCTGTTGGTTTGCGGTGCACAACCGGGGGCGGCTGTGCCACACAATTGAGGTTGTCCCTACAGATCGAACCAGCCATGCACGTGTGGCACAGGCGCCCTCGCCTGTGGCTCTTAATAAAAATCCACGTCCAAGCCTTCTTCACGCGCTCCTTGCCTGCGGATGTTCTGCAATTTCTTCCTGCGTGACAAACTTCACTTCCGTGATGCGTTGCCGGTTTTTCAAACCATCTCCCGGTGAATTACCGCTCTGGCGGTTCGCGATCGCCTGCGCGATGATCTCCCCGAATTTCTTGCCGACGTGTTTGAACTCAGGTGCGGGAACGCGCACCATCAGCGTCCCGTCGTGGTTGAGCGACACGGCGCGCAACGGTTTGATCCACGTGCTGTAACTGTTCGCGCTGATATGTGTTTTCACAAAATCGTTCACATGGTCCCAAACCTCTGTGGCCTGGGTCTCGCTTTCAGACGACACCGTCGTACACGCCGCTTCCGCCAATAGTTTTTCTGGCACTGCCTTCTCTCGTTCGGGGAAAATGATTTCCTCACGGCTGTCCAACTCCGCTGTGTACGGCCAGTGTTTCCACGCTGGATGTTCCTGCAAAATCTTCTTTGCCTGCGCCGCGGAGAGTCCCACGCGGTTCGCCGCGGCACGGAAGCGATGGAAGCGTTCGGCTTCAGCGTTCGCGACATAACTTCCCGTCGGCGGCGCTTGTTTTTCAAACTCGTCCCAGAACTGTTTTTGCGCGATGGTCCACGCCATGCCCGAAGCCGCGCCCCAGGCCGGGTGGCTCGTCCCCAAGTCTTGAGAAAAGTCTTGAGAAAGTCTTACTTCCTTATTGGGGGCCGCTGTGGGCGGAAGGTGTGCCGCTTTGAGCGGAGGGCGTTCCGCTGTGGGCGGTAGCCCCTTGCCGCTGTGAGCAAGATCCGGGGACGTTGTGGGCGACAGGTGGGTACCGCTGTGCGCGGCAGGTCGTTCGAACCGCTTGGGAACTTCCATGACAATGAACTCACTGGGACGGCCGGGCTCGTCCTGCTTGGTGAGCAGCCTGGCTTCGATGAGCCTCTGCACCGCGCGGCCCACCGTGTCCGTGGAGATGCCGAAAGCACTGGCGATCTCGCGCTGGCTTCGGGTGCACCGGCCATCGCTGTTTCCGGCCCAGCGGCAGATGTACATGTACACCGCGTAACCATACGGGCCGATGCGTGGCGCGTAATCGTCCAGCACCTCATTGTCGGCCCAGTGGTGATTGGGCTTGCGCTGATCACGTGCGCGAAATTGAGTGTTGTCCGGCAAAATCGTAGGCTCCCTGGGCGCGCGTGGCTCTTTCTTTATGTTCTTCTTCTTTCTTGTGGACCGCAGCCGTCCCCGGCTGCGATGGTGTTCTGTTCAGCGATTCACATCCATGACCAAGCGCCGCCAGGCGCGAAATTTATTGAGCCCAGGCCGTAAGGCCTGGGTGATCTGAAGCATGGCTGAGCCCCAGCGGGGCGGCACATTGATTCACGCCGATCGTATGTCGCCTCTCCGCATCCTGCCGCGCAATCGCGCGTCAGGATGCTCCAGGGCTTGGTCATTCGTTGCATCTTCCCAGCGCTTACGCGCTGGACTCAATAATTTTGTGCCTGCGGCGCTGGCTCACGGCATCGCGCGAGCGGATTCGTCGTCTCGCGCGAGACTCGTTGCCAACACGCTCGCATTTCAAATATGGACCGCCTTCGCCCTCGCTTGTAGAGACGCGGTATGCGCCATCTGGTCCCGCCGAGCGATCTCATCTTCGATCAACGGAACCAGGCGTTCTCGACGCTCAGCGTCAGTGCTGCCCAGGAAGAAGAATTCTTCTTCGGCATCGGCGGCGAGTTTGCTGCTCAGGCGCACCGACTGATGGTGCGTCGATCCCGCGGGCAGCACGCGTCCCTGAGCAAACTCCGGGACGTATCCCCGTAGCGCATGCGGCGCGTTGGAAACACCGATGAAACAGCAGCAAGAAAAAAAGCTCAGCTTCCTGGCTGGATCTTCTCCCGGTTCGGTCTGTGCATGCGCCAATAGCGTCGCCAGGCTTTCGTCGGTGTAAGCGGTCCGCAAAAACTTTACGATGTTTGCCGCGTTCATCAGCTTCTCCTTCTTGATTGTGGACAACGTGGGTTGTGGACCGCAGCCGCCCTCGGCTGCGAGTTGGCGGGAGACAAAACGTCCCCACGGGATGACGTTGCCCTACCCTTCATTTGCTCAAATACTGTTCAAAGAGTCTTTGTGCGCAAGCCTGACCGCAGACCGGATGGTCGTGCGCATCGAGATCTCCCCAGCTTTCAAACGGTTCGGCAATGAACCGGCCGTTGATCGTTGAGACGACGAACCAGTGGTTCACTTCTCTACGAACGGCCTCGCAATTTGGGCCGGCGCAGCGCACGGTTTGGATTGTGTACGGGTTTCCCATCAGCGCCATAGCCGCGCCAGCACAATACCGGCGATGATCGCACCCAGGCTGAAAACCAGCGTCACGAGAACAGGGCTAATCACGATTGCCAGAAAGCTGGAATGTATTGGCTTGCCCGCAGCCGGCCCGGCGTCGATCTCAGCGATCCCGATATAAACTTCCTCCGCAGCCTCGTCCGCAATCACAAACGTTCCTTCACCAGCCTGAAATGCTTTTCGTCTGCTCACCTTGTCCTCCGTAACCGCGTGTCCTCTTTAGCCGCACCTCGACGTCACGCGTGCTGATGATCTTGAGCGCATCTACGTGCATCTTCCCCACGCATGTGCATCGCAGATGTGGAGCGCAGCCGCCCCCGGCTGCGTTTTGCAGCGCTGGAGTTAAACGGCGGCAGAACAGAGTCCGCTTCCATACGGACTCCGTCCTGCAACCGTCTCAGGAGCGCGATCGTGATTCGCTCCAAAGCTCATTGCGTCCTTCCATAGCGCTCGATTCCTGCTGCTTCTTCCCGGATCAGGTCCACGCATTCTCCACAGAACCCGTTGTGGTCTCTGCGGGCCAGGTTGCCGTCGCCGTCATAGAAATGGTTGTGGCAGGTGCGCGCCCCGCAAGGACAGGTGCGATGCGCCAGCTCGCCGCACTGGCAAACATCTGCCAGGCGTTTTGCCGTGCCGAAAATTTCTGGAAAGAGTTGCTCCATAAGCGACGGCAAATGTTCAGCATCCAGGTCCGCGGACTCACTCCGCGAACAAGAGACCTGCGAAGAAGAGACCTGTGGAGCGCAGCCGCCCTCGGCTGCGTCTTCCGCGTTCGATGACCCGGTAAGCCGCACCCCATGAGTTCCCGCGCAGTCTTCGCTGGACTCCTGCGGAAATACCGGCTCCAGCAGGCCTTCTTCTTCGAGACGCACTACAGCACGAGTGAAGTTGAGCAGCCCGCTGGCGGTGAATTGTCCGTGCGTGCGCTGAAAAAGTTCCGTGATCGTCAGCGTTTCCGGATGAGCGCGAAACACTTCAGCCAGAACCAGATTGTGGAGTGCGGGAAAAAAGTCAGCGTTTTCCGCCGGACAGCCATTCCTGCTCTGCCCATTCTGCGTATATGTTCTGAAATCATGCTCCCTCGATTCGCGGTCCCTGAAAGCCTGTGTTCTGAAATCACTGTTTGCGGAATTCATTGGATGGTCCATTTGGTGTCCTCCTTCAGTTGCTTTTTAAGCAGTTGCTGTTTAAGCGCAGCTCGGCGTGACTACGGCGCAGATGCATGAGTGTTGTGGGTCGCAGCTTGTGGTCTGGATTTGTCTGATCGCAGAGCTTGAGTGCGCCGGCGGATGGCTCCGTGGATCATTCGTTGAAAATTCTCGCGATACCGGAAATGGCGCGTCGACAACTTCTGACTTCGCCAAACGTTTCGGTGGGTTGTTCTGGCTTGTCCCGCTGGAGTGAAGTTACGTACTGCCGCTGTGATGCTGTGTCCTGCCGGTCGGGGCTCCTGGCGTAGTGCGTCGGCTGTGCATGGAATAGTGCCCCAGCGAACCAGACCAGCGCTCGGGGCAAGAGCACTGGGTCGCCGAATTGTCCTGGTGGCGAAGCGATCCGGCAACCAGGTAAATATGCGCAAGCCTGAAATCGCGCGAGCTTTTGCGATCGCGAGAGTGAGGTCGAGTATGCGACTGCATTTTGGTATGTGGCTGATGGAAACTGACCCTGTCCGACACTTTGTTACTCCGCGATTGCGGTCAGCGAGTATTCGGCAAACATCGTAAAGTTTTTGCAGACCGCTTACACCGCTTTGCTTTGGGGTGACGTTATGTCCTGCCGGTGTGTGGGCAGGCTCTGTGTAAAACATGTCCCCGGCTGCACAGGGCCTGAACCTATGCCCTGGTGGCGTAAGGCTACGCCGTGGCGATGTGAGAATATGTCCGGGCGGTGCGAGGGTATGCCCGGTTAACGTGAAGCTATGCCCGGTTAACGTGAAGCTATGCCCAGCCGGCGTGAGGGTATTTCCTGTTGACGTGAGGATATGCCCTGCTGTCGTCTGGGCATGTCCGGCCGACATGAGACTATGCCTTTTCGGACTGAAGCTGTGTTCAGTTCGCGTAAGGCCGATTTCATCCAGTGTAAGGCGAAGTTCTTCCACCGTAAGGCCAAGTTCTGCCACGGCAAGGCCAAGTTCCTCCACCGTAAGGCGAAGTTCTGCCAGCCTAAGCGTATGTTCTGCTGGTGAATTAAAAGCAATCGCGGATTGCCCCTGTCCGCCGTTCTGAGCTTCAAATTGAAACTCGGAGTTCAAGATATTGTGGTCTGCGCCCATGACTGACTCCATTAGGAGTTACTGGGATGTATTCCATCTGCGGGCGGGGGCTGAGCCTGCGACCTACGGATTATGAGTCCATCGCTCTAACGGCTTGGCTGTTTAACCAGCACGGGCGCAAAAGGGTACCTGAGGTAGCAAGATAGAGAAGCTTGTGTCACCAGGTTTTACGTCGTTGAATCCTGTGTACCTGAATCTCGGGCACTTAAAAGTGTAAGCTAGTCCTCCCTTCGCGGATGTTGGAAGGTCCTCATAGCTTCAAGCAAAGCAAGATTGGCCAGGTACCGACAGTCAATTGGCTGTTTCCGGTCGACTCCAGACCGCCTATCACTCCTGGTTGACGCTCAGGAACTGCTTAAGTTCTCCGTTGCGGCTCGGAGTTTTTCTCGCTTTTCTTTGTCCGATGTCTGCGTAACTAATCGGTTGCCATCAGGGATGGAAAAATCACAACCTTAAACCACAGCCTTAACGGTTAGAACTGCCTTTATTCTTAAATCTCGGCCTTAATGCTCGACGTCTTTGGCTTCAGTGCTGCCAATGAGGATGCTGGTCTCAGCCGGGGCTTCGCTCTTGTTCAATCATGCTTTGGTGACAACTGGGGAGAGCCGCAGCGAGCTCGAAGCTTTTACTGCGGGGCAATGAGTCTTGCCCAGCTGCTAAAGCCGTCGGCTTTCCGACTTTTTTGTTTATGTGTTGGCTTGCAGGATGGCAATCGTTACCCTGGCGCCAACCGCCGCGGGGATGCGGCTAGCGGATTCTATGTCTATATTGGTGTGATGTGCGTCACTGTTTTGCCGTCAAGGGTGACATTAGAATCGGGTTGACGAATGGGTAGCATAGGCAATCGCCTCGTGACCCGGTTCCTTTGCATCTGGGTATTGGAGTTTTAGAGGTTGTAACGAGATGAAGGAGTCGCCATGCGAATTTCTGTCAACAAAAGCTTTTTCATTGGATGTTTGCCGTTAGTATTCTTGGGAATCCTTCTGAACGCCACTGGACTGCAAGAAAAACAACCGAAGTCGGAGCAGAATAAGCAATTCGAGCGATTGATTCCGTCGGTGACAGGCCCCGATCTCTTTCATGCCTATTGTGCGTCTTGCCACGGTGCCGACGGCAAAGGCAATGGACCTGTTACCCCGGCGTTGAATACCAAGCCAGCAGACCTGACTTTAATTAATGAAAGAAATGGCGGCAATTTTCCGGCGAAACGCGTTCGTCGCATCATTGAAGGTGACGCCCTGATCTTGGCCCACGGACCCAGGGAAATGCCGATCTGGGGGCCCATCTTCCATCAAGTCGAATGGGACCGGGATTTTGGGGAGATCCGTTTGCAGAATCTCATGAAGTACCTGGAGTCGATCCAACGGAAGTAGTGGTTTCGATTCAACGTGAAAATACCAAACACCAAGGGCAATTCAAAGAATGCCTGCTGCTTTGCCTACAGATGCAAACGGCCCAGAAAGCAAAAAAAACCAATTGCTAATGCGTCAAGAGACCGTCACGTGCTCCAGGATTTCTCTGCGATTGCTGGCCATCGCATCAGTTGGATGGGATGTCGTAGGTGGTTGTGATCGTCGCCCCACTTTGGCGGACCATTGCTCCCACCGAGCAATATTTGGTTTCTGACAGCTTAATTGCGTCTTCCACGGACAGGGGATCAATGCCATCACCGGTGATCGAGTGATGAATATGCACATTGGTGAACACCTGCGGAGGTGACTGTTTCTGCTCGGCGTCAACTGACACTTCGTAGGCAGCAAGGTTCTTGTGTTTCTTGTTGCGCAGGATCGTGGCCACGTCGAAGGCTGTGCATCCCGCAAGCGCCGCAGCCATGAGTTCGATCGGCTTGGGGCCAGTGTGTCCTACCAGATCATCGATGATCAGTTTGTGGCCGGTACCTGTCTCCACCACGAATTGCAGAGCCGTTGGAAATGTGAGTCTTAACTTGGCTTGAATCATAAGTACCTCTCATCCAAGGATGCTTTGACGGAGGACTCCCGGGCGCCTTCGGTTCCTCTGGAGCAATATATCTACAATGAATCGCGCTACACCATGCTGAAACAGAGTCATCCTGAAACCGCGAAGCATTTGCTTGAAGAGGCGCAGGGCGACGTGAACGAGCGCTGGAAGATTTACGAGATGTGGGCCCATATGACGGCGAACCGCGGCCCTGAAACAGAAGACCCGGCAGTGCAAGATGCAGCTAAAGGGTGTTTCGAGTTGATGCTGTGGGTTCGCATGCGAGACGAAGAGAAGCAGCTGTAGGTGTCTGCAGTCCATATTTATTTTCGCAGCGCTTATTTTCTATCCCACAGCTTTGAACTGCTCGTCGATTTCGACCTGAAGGCCGGCGACCAGGCGGTTGTTCGAGTTGGCAAGTCCGACTACGGACAACAGTTCGTTGAAAATGGCGGTTGTCATTCCTTTTTTTCGCGCGGCGGTGGTGTGTGCGGCAATGCAATAGTCGCATTGATTGGACACGCTCACAGCCACGTAGATCAGCTCTTTGGTCAACGCGTCCAGAGCGCCAGCGGCCATGATTTCTTTTGTGTCTTCCCAGGTGCGCTTCAGCCGCACCGGATCATGCGCCAATGCCTTCCAGAAATTGGTGACTTTGTCGATTTTGCGTGTGGCCATAATGTCGTCATAGACGGCGCGCACTTCCAGGCTGGCTTTTTCGTATTCGATGAACCCAAGCGTGGACATGATGACTAACTCCTTGTTTGATCTTGTGCGAGCCTTTTATACCCTGGAAAAGACGAGTAAGGCAGGCCCCGTCAATTGCCAGAATTGACATAACTGCCAAAATTGAGCTCGCGCCTAATCTACAATTTCGGCAATTCCGGCGATTCTGGCAATCTCGTTCACCGCACCAGCAGCAATTTCCCGGTGGTCTTGCGGCCTTCCAGATCACGATGCGCCTGCTGCGCTTCTGCGAGTTTGTAGACATGCTCAATCCGCAGTTTCAATTTGCCGGCGGCGATCATGTTCAGAACATCGTTTGCGCGATACTCGAGTTCGTCACGGCCGGCAATGTAATGGGGCAGGCTGGGCCGGGTAAGGAAGAGCGAACCTTTCTGCGTAAGTCGCATGGGATCGAACGGCGGAACAGGTCCGCTGGCTCCGCCGAAAAGGACCATATACCCGCGCGGACGCAGAATGTTCAGACCTTTCTCAAATGTGGTCTGACCCACGCCGTCATAGACCACGTGGACACCTGCGCCATTAGTCAGTCTCTTGGTCTCTGCCTCAAAGTCCTGCGTGTTGTAAAGGATGACCTCGTCGGCGCCGGCGTCGCGCGCCAGTTTGGCTTTTTCCTCGGAGCCAACGGTGCCCATCACGCGCGCACCGATATTGTGCGCCATCTGCACCAGCAGCAGGCCTACGCCTCCGGCAGCAGCGTGAATCAGCGCGGTTTCACCCTTTTTCAACGGGTATGTGGTGTAGAGCAGGTAGTGCGCGGTCATACCTTGCAGCATTGCAGCGGCGGCTTGCTGATCATCGATCTTGTCGGGCACGCGCACCAGGCGGTCCGCGGGAACGGCGGCATACTCAGCATATGCGCCCATCACGCCGGTGTAGGCCACGCGGTCTCCGGGCTTGAGTGACTTGACGTCGCTCCCGATTTCAGTCACCGTTCCGGCAGCTTCCTGTCCGTCGATGAATGGCAACGGAGCAGGATAGCGGCCTTCACGGAAATATACGTCGATAAAGTTGACGCCCGAAGCCGCGATCTTTACCAGCGCTTCATTCGGCTTGGGTTGAGGGACAGGGAGGTCTGCGAGCGTCAGGACCTCAGGACCACCGGTTTTTTGGACTTGGATAGCCTTCATAAACGATCCATCAGATGTGCCGCAATGCTGTGCGGTCGCAGAAATTCAGTTCGGGGAGATGGGTCTCCGCGAACTGAGCGTGATGCATCAGAAATTAAATGACTCTTCTTCCGCGATCATGAAAACCGGAGGCCCCCCGGAGGAGATTTGCGCGGCGTGACCCAGGGTTTGCTTGCCGCCGTCAGAAGCGGCGCAGGCCTGGAGCGCGTCCATGGAAGGGAAGTGGACTTCAGCAATGCGATAAAAAGGCGGCGTACCTTGCGGCGACGCGTTAACTTTAGTGGCAACCAGCTTGGTCTTGCCTTTGAGCTTTTCAACTGCCATGGGCACATGCTCCGACTGGTACAACTTTTCGAAAGCATCAATGTCCTTGGGGCGGGGGTACATCACGATCAATTTGACTCCTGCCATGTACGGCTCCTTTCAACGTTCGACCAAGCATTGTAATTGCACCGAACGGTTTTGTGCACACTGTGGAATCGCGGTGGAATTTACCTTGCGGGCAAACAGTCGTTGCTAGAAGCGGAACTACGGGGTATCTGGAGAACTATCTCCTATACAACTCGGTTCCGTTCCACCCATCAGTCAAGAAAACATTCTCAAAACCGCATAAGTCACAATCACTCCCAGTGCGGCAAGGATCAGCAGGAAGTGGGATTTGCGAAGTCTGCTCTCGGGAAAGAGCTGCCTATGCACTGGCCAGAGCGTCCAGACCAGTTGATACTTGGCTAGTTTCTGGTCACGCCGGCTGTCCACGTCGGCTCTCATCTGTTTCATTAGCTGCTGAATCGCAAAAACCAGGAACAGCTCCGTTGCCAGGAGCAGCAAGAGGGCCGAATTTTTTGCCAGATGCAATTCCTTCATGAAGAGCAGCAATTATACTGCGCGTAGCCATGACTCGCACGGTCTTCTCTGTTGTGAGTAGTTCATGCACCGGTGCATAAGATCTCAGTGTCATCCCGCCGGGTTTGGTTTCTTCTTCGGCTTGATGGCCTGCCACTGTTCTTCTGTGAGCACGTCGCCCAGATTGCTGAATTCACTTGCACCCTTGAGACACTCACCGCCATCCATGACGACCTGATGGCCGTTGATGTAGCCGGATTCATCGCTCACCAGAAATGCGGCAAGGTTGGCCAGCTCTTCATGCGTGCCAAAGCGACCAAGAGGATTGCGTTTCTTGGCCAGTTCTTCCAGCGCCTTCACCGGCATCAGCCGGGAAAATGCTCCTTCCGTGGGGATTGGGCCGGGCGCGATAGCGTTGAAGCGAATCCCCCGGTTGCCCCACTCCACCGCCAGAGCGCGCGTCATGTTCAGCACACCCGCCTTGGCAATGGATGAAGGCACAACATAAGGAGAGCCGGTTTCTGCGTAGGTGGTGGTGATGTTGAGTACGTTGGCGTGACGACCTGCTTTGAGCCAGCGACGTCCGCAGGCCATCGTCACGTTGATGGTCCCCATGAGCACGATCCCAATCACCGCTTCAAATGCGCCGATGGAAAGTTCTTCCGTGCGTGCGATGAAGTTTCCGGCGGCATTGTTGACTAACACGTCCAGCGGGCCGTCCTGCCAGAAAGTTTCGATCATGGCTTCGACGCGTTCTTTGTCGCGCACATCACAGGAATAAGTTTTCACCGTTCCACCGGTGGCTGCGTGCAACTCCGCCGCGGTTTCAGCAAGGACAGACTCGCGGCGTCCGCAGATGTACAGAACCGCGCCAAGTTCGAGAAATCTCTGGGCCATGCTTTTGCCCAGGCCCGTTGCACCACCCGTTACCAGGATCCTCTTTCCGGAAAGTAGGTTCTTCTGAAACACGCAAGCTCCTTTCGCTGCAAAGAGTTAGAACCGCCTATCCTACACTTCACCGCCAAGTCCGGCCAAGGGTGCGACCCGGTTCCTGAAGCACAGGAAAATCTCACAAAAGTATCTTTGTACTGTTGAACCCGAAATCGTAGAGGACTATTGTGTGCATTAGAAAATTCAAATCTAGGGGGCACAAGATGACACTCACATGGTTATTTGTACTGGTGATCCTGTGCCGGATCTGGATGCCCACCGCAAGTCCGGTAATGGTAAAGGCCGGATCCGGACGGCGGAGCAAGCGTTCTGACAGGGGGACAAGATGAGCGAACTACGACTGGACGTACAGCTTTTTCACTATCCTGACATTGATGAGATCCGAGCGAGGCGTGTGCAGCGTGGATCTTCCATCTCCGGCGCCGACCGGCGTTCATACAATTCCGACGGCTACGAGCGGCAGGTCCCGTTCCGCAGCCCAGGCCGCCCACGCCACAGCGCTACGCTGGAAGAAGATACGTTCGAGTTCGGGGCGGTCTGCTTTCCCGAGATTGAGCTCTGAAAGCACACGCTGGGCGAATTGCGGTTCCAGCGCGGCGATGGCAATCCAACCATCGCTTGCCCGGTAGAACCCATAAAGCGGATACCCTCCTCCCAGCGCGCCACCCGGCGTCGTCAACCCAGCTTTGAGCGGACCGGTAAGATCCACTGCACAGTCATACAGCGAAACCCACGCAGAACCAGATTCTTCTGAGCGCGCCGATTTGAGAAGCAACGCCAGAGACTGACTTACACAGCGCTCCGCGCCGGCAAGGTCTACAAACAACGATGCCGGCATCTGCGGTGGCTTGAGCAGTCCCAGGCCACATTGATAAGTAAGATCATGGCCGCTGCGTTCCTCATGCGGTGGCAGGTATCCGACGATCCCCACGAAGCACAGCCGCGGATGCAGGCGATGAATGCTCTCCCAATCCAAACCCAGACGGCGCAACGCTGACGGGCGGAACGACGCCAGCAGCAAGTCCGCGCTGGCAAGCAGGTCGTGAAGTTGACGTTGCCCCTCAGCGTTCTTGAGATCAAGGGCAACGACGGTTTGTCCCTGGCAGAGGAGGTTGTACCAGTCGCGGGCGACATTCTTGAGCGGATCGCCGGAAGGAGGTTCCACTTTCGTGACTTCAGCGCCAAGTTGCGTCAGACGAGCGGCCGCGACCGGCCCAGGAGCGTTCAGTCCCAGGTTGACGACTTTTATTCCGCGCAGCAGAGATGTATCTGGCCCTGATGTCATTTGACCGTCCCATTGGTGGAGGTTGCTGGAGGCCCAACGCAGGCACGTTTGCCGGCATCGGGAATGGGCGCGAGTTGTCCGGACGTTGGGTCAATAGCGGCGTTGATCAGCTCTCCGCAATTAAACACCAGAGAGTATTGGCCCACGCCGTGACTCGAATGCACGCGATGGCCGGTAATTGTTCGCGGAAAACCAACACGGTATTCGTATCCGGCTGTGGCGCCCGCAACGAGGGCGCAGGGCAGCAAGAGGTAAATCGCAATTCTTCTGGTGCGAACCATGGACGCCTATTATAGGCAAACCTCCTTTCCCACGACGCTGTAGCTGATCCGATCGGGCGATTGTGCGGTGGATGCATTTGTCGGCGAGCGTGTTAGAATCCGCTGCGGTTTTTATTGGAGACAAAATGGCCTTGCGTAAAGTCCGTTTACTGGTTTTCCTGTCGATGGTCCTTCCGTGCATCTTTGCCCACGCAACCGAACGCCAGAGCAACGCCGACTATCGCGCACGCCGCGTGGCGCTGGCCAAATCCATGGAGGGTGGGGCGCTCGTCCTGTTTGCTCCCACGGAAGCGGAAGGCCCTAACAATCTCTACGGTTTTCGCCAGGAAGACAATTTTTACTATCTGACCGGATGGTCTGAGCCGGGCGCGGCCGTTCTGATTAACTCCAATCCGTACGTTGAGATCTTCTTTCTGGCCGAGCATAACGTCACGCAGGAAAAGTGGACCGGCCCAAAACTCGGCCCGGAAGATCCGCAGGCCCCACAGAAGACCGGTTTCGACAAGGTCGAGAGTCTGGACAAGATTCATGACGAGTTGCTCAAGGTCCTGCCCCAGCCTCGGGCCGTCGTTTATTCCGACCTCGGCGCCAACGGACAGGTCACCGCTTCCACCGGGCCGCTGGAGTGGTTGCGCCGTGGCAACTCCTTTCCCAACTACATTTCTTTCAAAGATGCCAAACCGCTGTTGGCGCGCCTGCGCATGGTCAAAGACGCCGGTGAACTCCAGATGATTGCCCGTGCCACGGATGCCTCGGCGGCGGCGCATCGGGCGGCGCTGAAGGCGATCCATCCGGGCGTTACAGAGAGGGAAATCTCCGCGCTGATGCAATACGAGTTCGGCAAGCGCGGCTGTGAGCGTCCGGCGTACGCGCCTATCGTCGGGTCGGGTTTTTATTCCACGGTGCTCCACTACTCCGAGGACTCCGGCACCATGAAAGACGGTGATGTTGTCGTGATGGACGTAGCCGGCGAATACTCCATGTACGCCAGTGACATCACCCGTACTGTTCCAGTCAACGGCAAGTTCACACCGCGCCAGCGCGAGATTTACAACATCGTCCTGGGAGCGCAGGAAGCCGCCATGCAGGCCTTCCAGGTAGGGAAGTCAAAGCTGGCCACCGGACGCGATCCTGATTCGCTCTACAAGGTCGCAATCGATTACATCAACAGCCACGGCAAGGACCTTCACGGAGAACCTCTGGGCAAGTACTTCATCCACGGACTGGGACATCACGTCGGGTTGAACGTCCACGATGCCAGCGATGCCTCGCCGCTGGATAAAGGCATGGTGTTTACCATTGAACCCGGCATCTACATTCCTGAAGAGAAGCTGGGCGTGCGCATCGAAGACATGTTTGCCGTGGGACAGGATGGCAAGCTCGTGATGCTCAGCCATGACCTGCCACGGACAGCAGAAGAAGTGGAAAGGGCGATGGCGAAGTAGAATTGTCCGCACAGCAAATAATTCGGCATCCATCTTGGACGGGGTGGGCTATTTTCAATGTGCGACTGGCGATGCATTCGCATGTTGGGATCCTGACGTAATTTTTGCATCGTGCGCTAGGCGTCTGGTCTCCAATGGAAATGGAGTCGAATCAAGATCCAACCCAATCTCAACCCAAAGAACCAATGCAGATCATTCTTTTTCGGTCCAAATTGACCGACCAGGCCGGCGAAGATTACCAGGCCATGAACGCGGAAATGGAGTCCCTGGTGCGCCAGAACCCTGGATTCATCGATGTGAAGAGCTACAAGTCAGAAGATGGGGAGCGGCTTACGGTGGTGTGGTGGCGCGACGAAAAATCCCTGCTGGAGTGGAGAAACCTGATGCGCCATCGTGAAGCCCAGAGCACCGGCCGGCAGAAATGGTACCAGTACTACAACATGGAAGTCGCCAGCGTGACGCGCACCAGCAGTTTCGAGCGCAAGTAACAAATGAGGCCGGCTCACTGCGGTGGATCCGAGCCTGCTGCTTGCTTCGCGTTATGGCGCTGATCACAGCGGAATAGGTCAGTGGTTTGGGTCCACCGCGATTGAGCTAAGGTTGCCGATGCCGGGAACAGTAAACAGGCCCGTCTTGTCTCCATCAAGTACGCGAACGGGAGAGATATTGCCGTTCGCCGTCGCGGCAGGAGCGAAGACGAGCACTCCGTGTCCTGCCTCGCCTACAAAGAGCTCTCCTGCGGGTGAAAGCGCCAGGCTTACCGGTTCGTGAAGCATCGTATTCGCGCCGGCGATGGCGGCCGATGGTACAACGTTTCCACTCGCCGTACCTGCGTTGGCGAAAACAAGAATGCTTTGTGTGCCGTGCGCGGACGTGCCGTTGGCTACGAACAAGCGTCCGGCACTGTCCAGTTGCATTGCACCGGGGAACTCGATCTGAGTACTCGCGCCGCTGATCACCCGACTGGCCGTTACGGCGCCGTTCAAGGAACTCGCGCCGTCATAAACCGCGATGCTGTTGCCGTTCTCAACGAAGAGCCGATTGCTGCTTGTATCGAGTACTAGAAATGGTGTGTGGAAGCCTAGTGTAATGGTACGGACCGGCGCAACGTTCCCGTTGATGGTGGATGCTGATCCGAATACCAGAATGTTACCGCTGAAGCCGTCGTCAACGTAAAGCAGGTTGTTGGCGCCATCCAGCGCGAGTGTAACCGGCGTCGTGAGGGTGGTAGCAACGCCAGAGATAACGCGGTCAGGGGGAACGTCACCCGTTTTGGTGCTCGCGTGCTCAAAAATCACAATGGATGGCTGCGTAATGGATGGCGGCGTTAGGATAACGGCAACGAACAGGCGGTCATTGGCGGAATCTACCAGCATCTGAATCGCGCCCCCCGTAATTTGAGTGGAGGGGCCTTTTATGGTTGCCTGCGGGCTGATGTTCCCATTAGATGCGGCGGTAAACCGCAAGACGTTCGAAGTGATCCGGTTCATCGCGTACAAACTGCCTGTAGTCGGAGGAGGCGGCGGCGGGAAAGGAGGTACGTTTGCCGAGGTTGATCCTCCACATCCAATTAATGCTATTGTCGATAACCCTATAGAAAGGAGAAGAGCACTCACCAACCGCATTGTCAGAACTCAACTTTCCCGGCGGATTTGTCTCGGAAACGCAAATTCATCGCCCGTACTGGCCAGTTGTTGCTTGTTTCGTGGCAACCACTTCCGCCATCATACGCGACCTGCGTACTGGAATGCGATGCAACGATTGTTCCACTGAAGAACAAAAGATCAGCTTGAAAAAATGCTACAGTGCTTGCGGCTGAAACCCAACGCGTCAAAGCGGGAGAAATTAGTAATGGCGAAAATCGGTAACTGGATAACCAGAAAGTTCAAGCTGGCAGGCATCGCATTCTCTATTGTCATTTTTTCTGCGCCTTGGCTGGCCGCGCAGGTTCCCGAGGGTATCCCCCGCGATCTGGCCCGGCAACGGGCACAGCAGATTTCTGATGTCCGTTACCATCTCAGCTATACGCTCACACCACATGCGCCGTCAGTAACTGGACATGAAGATCTTCAGTTTCATCTTCAGTCGGCCGGAACAGTGATGCTCGATTTTCGTGAAGGCACGATTGCGGACGTGAACGTGAACGGCAAAGCTGCCGCCGTTAAAATGGAAAACGGTCACATCGTGTTTCCAGGTGAATTCCTGAAGGCCGGCGAGAATGCGGTGAGCCTCAATTTCGCGGCGCCCGTGGCTCCGGCGGGCAAGGCCATCACCCGCTTTGAAGACAAAGACGACGGCAGCGAGTACATCTACACGCTCTTTGTGCCCATGGACGCGGACATGGCCTTTCCGTGCTTTGATCAGCCGGACATCAAGGCCAGATTTCGCCTGGAGGTCTCGACACCTGAGGAGTGGACGGTTGTGTCGAACACTTTCAAACTAAGCAGAAGCATGGAATCGATGGGAGGCGTTAGCATTCAGCATACGATTTTCGCTGAAACCAAGCCTATCAGCACGTATCTCTTTGCTTTTGCTGCCGGGCCGTTTCGCAATGTTCATCCGGTGGACGGCTTGCCCGGGCTCTACGTCCGCAAGTCAAAGCTGAAACGCGCCGAGGAAGAAGCTCCCGACGTCCAGCGAATCACCGCCGACGGCATCAAATATCTCGCCGATTACTTTGCTCAGCCGTTTCCATTCCCCAAGTACGACATGGTCATGCTTCCTGGCTTCGCTTACGGCGGCATGGAGCACGCCGGCGCAACGTTCCTGCGGGAAGAGTCGATCCTGTTCCGCACCGCGCCCACGCACAGCGATCACTTGGGCCGCGACATCCTGCTGCTGCACGAGCTAACACACCAGTGGTTCGGCGACCTGGTGACCATGCGCTGGTTTGACGATCTCTGGCTCAAAGAAGGTTTTGCGCAGTACATGGCGTATCACGCCCAGGACGCGCTTAAGCCCAATGAGAATGTCTGGAAGCGCTTCTACCAGGCCATCAAGCCCGCGGCCTACGCCATTGATGCCACGCAAGGCACCACGCCGATTTATCAGGACATCGCCAACCTGAAAGATGCCAAGTCTGCTTACGGTGCGATTGTCTACTCCAAGGCGCCAGGCGTGATTAAGCAACTTGCTTTTGTCCTGGGAGAAGAAAAGTTTCGCGATGGGTTGCGCCTCTATCTCAAGGAACATGCTTATGCCAATGCCGAATGGAACGACCTGGTCAGTGCGTTTGAGCGCGTGTCAGGCAAGTCGCTCAACGACTGGGCGGGCGCGTACATACGGCGACGCGGCATGCCGCAGGTTGATGTGGAACGATATACTTGCGGCCGCCCTGACAAGATCCAAAGCCTGGTGATCAGGCAGCATGATGCGTTGGGCGAGAGCGGTCAGTGGCCGATTTCGATGCAAGTCTTGTTGGGCTATGCTGGCCATGAGCCCGTGCGCGTGAAGATACAACTGAACTCGGCTACAGCCGACGTTGGTCGTGAGGTCGGCGCGCACTCTTGCCCCGATTACATTTTTGCCAACGACCAGGATTACGCCTACGGTCGTTTTCTTCTGGACGCGCGCAGCCGTAAGACAGTGACGGCAAATCTGGGCGGCGTTAACGATTTATTTGAGCGCACACTGCTCTGGGGCTCACTGTGGGATTCAGTTCGCGAAGCGGAGATGGATCCGCGGGAATACATTGATCTGGCTCTGCGGCTTCTTCCAGGGGAGAAAGACGAAGCGCTGGCGCAGAATATCATCGGACGCACGGTTGCGGCGCTGCATCGATACACGAGTGCAGAAGCACGCGCGCAACTCGTGCCCAAGGTAGAAGCTCTGGCTTACGAGCAGATGCTTCATTCTCCGGAGCAGGACATGCGCATCACCTGGTTTCGGGCGCTGCGCGGCGTGGCGGAGACTGCCCAGGGACGCGGTTGGCTTAAAGATATTCTCAGCGGCAAACTGGCAGTGCCGGGGGTGGAGTTGCGCCCGTTGGACCGATGGAACATTGTGACTACGTTGGTTGCGTTGAATGATCCTGACGCCAGCATGCTTCTGGCTGGCGAACAGGAGCGCGATCCCTCAGGCGATGGCAAAAAATACGCTTACACAGCCGCGGCCGCCCGTCCGGATGACAAGACCAAGAAACAATATTTTGATGAATACCTGCACGATCCGTCCCGTCCGGAAGACTGGATCGAGCAGAGTCTGGGTAGCTTCAACCATTGGAACCAATCGAGCCTGACTTTGCTGTATTTGGGGCCTGCACTGGCCGCGCTGCCTCAGGTCAAGCGTGATCGCAAGATCTTCTTTATGCTCGGTTGGCTGAACGCGTTCATCGGCGGGCAGCAATCTCCGGAAGCCCAGGCCCAGGTGCACAAGTTCCTGGACAGTTCCAATTTGGATCGGGACCTGAAATTAAAGGTCCTGGAGGTGGTGGATGAGCTGGATAGAACGGTGAGGATCCGGCAAAAGTACAAATAGACCCACGCCCCCAAAAACACCGTAACGCAAAGAAAGGTAGTTAGCCGGATATGCGCCAAAAATGGCGCAAAACAGGCGTCTGCAAGTGAGAAGGCAATCTAACTAGCACTGGTGGGTATTTTTCAGCATTTTCCGCTGCACATCGTGGAATCAACCGATGTATAATTTTCTAAGATGCCGAAGTACTCGATAGTCGTCCCTTTTCATAACGAGCAGGAAAGCGTGACTGCGCTTTATGACCGCCTGAAGGCGGTGATGGAAGCCACCGGTGACTCGTTTGAACTTGTCTTTGTGGACGACGGCAGCATTGATCGCACTTACAAGTTGCTGCGTGAGATTGTGACCATTGACAGCCGCGTGGTGGTGGTAAAACTGCGGCGCAACTTCGGCCAGACTTCCGCTCTTGCCGCTGGCTTTGCTCATGCCCAAGGCGATTATGTGCTCGCCATGGATGGGGACCTGCAACACGACCCCGATGACATACCAAAATTCATCGAGATGCTGGAGCAAGGGTATGATCTGGTGAGCGGATGGCGCAAAGAGCGCGTGGACAATTTTGTTATGCGCCGGCTGCCATCGCGGATTGCCAACTGGGTCATGGCCAAGCTGAGTGGCGTGAAGATCCACGATTTTGGCACCACATACAAAGCGTACCGCAGAGAGATTATCCAGCAGCTTCCGCTCTATGGGGAGCTGCATCGTTTTATCCCTGCGCTGGCGTCGTGGTACGGCGCTTCGATTTGTGAAGTTCCCATCAAGAATATTGTGCGGCCCAAGGGCAACTCGCATTACGGAATCTCCCGCACTTTCCGCGTTTTCTTTGATCTGATTACCATCCGGTTTCTGCTCAAGTACATGTATCGCCCGCTGCATCTGTTCGGGACCGTAGGTATGCTTTCTCTGCTCGGCGGACTTGGAGTTGCCCTGTGGCTGATGCTCGCCAAGGCCCTCTGGCACGTGAGCGTCATGGGACAGCATGGTCCGCTGCTGATTTCCGCCGCTGTGCTGATTGTCTTCGGCGGACAGATGCTTGCTCTCGGTCTGCTGGGGGACCTGCAGGTCAGGAACTTCCAGGAGCCCACGCGGCGCGTACCGTATACGGTGGCGCATGTGTTGCGATCGCAGAGCCAGGAACAAGCCGTTAACGAATAAATCCAATGAGTCCACTTGTAACCCCGCAAACACAACTGCGGCTGGCCAAACGCATGGCTGGTCTGGGAGTAGAAACCGCATTTGAAACGCTGGCCCGGGCGCGTGCCCTGGAAGCGCAAGGCAAAGACATCGTCCACCTGGAAATCGGTGAGCCGGATTTTGACACGCCGGCCAACGTGGTCGAAGCCGGTATTGACGCTATCCACAAAGGCTGGACCCACTACACTCCCTCTATTGGCTTGATGGAACTGCGTGAAGCCGTGGCGGAAGACGTAAGCCGCTCTCGCGGGGTGAAGTGCTCCGCTGAGGAAGTAGTGATCGTACCCGGCGGCAAGCCGACGGTCTTTTTTACCTTCATGTCGTTGGTGGAAGAAGGCGATGAAGTCATCTATCCGAACCCCGGTTTCCCCATTTATGGGTCTTTGACCAATTTTCTTGGCGCCAAGGCGGTACCAATTCCGCTCCGCGACGAGAGAGATTTTCGTCTTGATCCCAACGAACTGGCTGATCTGATTACCGATCGCACCAAGCTGATCGTGTTGAATTCGCCCCACAATCCCACCGGCGCCATCATGGACCGGCAAGACGTTCTCGACCTGGCCGCCGCCATCGGTGACCGCGACATCATGGTGCTCTCGGACGAGATTTACAGCCGCCTGGTTTTTGAAGGCGAGCATTTCTCCCTCATGTCCGTGGACGGCTGGAAAGACCGCACCATCATGCTGGATGGGTTCTCCAAGACTTATGCCATGACCGGATGGCGTTTGGGATATGGTGTGATGCGCCGCGATCTGGCTTTGCAGTTTGGCCGCCTCATGACCAACGTGAATTCCTGCACCGCCGCATTTACCCAGGTTGCCGGCATTGAAGGCTTGCGTGGCGAACAGGAATCCGTGGCCAACATGTGCCGGGAGTTCAAGAGGCGTCGCGACCGCTTTGTAGCGGGACTGAATAAAATTCCCGGGTTCTCCTGCCATCTTCCCAAAGGCGCGTTTTATGCTTTTCCCAATATCACTCAGACCGGCTGGAAAGCCAAGGCGATGGCCGATGCACTGCTGGAACAAGCGGGCGTCGCATGTCTTCCCGGTACCGCGTTTGGCGATTTCGGGGAAGGTCATCTGCGCTTCAGCGTAGCCAACTCCATGGAAAACCTGGAGAAGGCGCTGGACCGCATTCAGAGCTGGGTGAAAAAGAATTTATAACCACAGAACTGGGCCGCAGATTACGCAGATATCCGCAGATTGGCAAATAGCAATTGGCCAAAGAGCATTACAGCAATCGGGGGCGGTTCCCGAATTGCCGTATCTCGATGAAGGCACGTAGCAGCTCGCGCTCGTACAATCTGCCCATTACTATTTGCCACCTGCCATTTGCTCTATCTGCGTTCATCTGCGCAAATCTGCGGCTGTATCATTCTCGATCTCATGACCAAAAAAATCCGTGTTTTTGCCACCTGCCACATCGGCGACGCCGCGTTGAACCGGCTGCGGGAAAAGGGATACGAACTGGCAATCTATCCCGGTCCTGAAGCACCGCCCAAAAGTATCGTGGTCGAACGGGTCCGCAGTGGCATTGATGGCCTGATTACCACTCTTCGCGACCCGATTGACGCCGAGATTTTTGAAGCTGGCAAAGGCATGCTGAAGGTCGTGTCGCAAATTGCCGTCGGTTTTGACAACATCAACCGGGCCGATGCCAATCGTTACAAAGTCCCATTTACCAATACCGCGGATGTCCTCACCGATGCCACAGCGGAATTCATCTTTTTCATGATGGGAGCGCTGGCCCGGCGTCTCTGGGACAGTGAGAAGCTGGTACGGGAAAACCGATGGGGCGCGTGGCATCCATTTCTTCCGTTTCTTGGCGATGAGATCACGGGCAAGACCATCGCTATCATCGGCACGGGCAGGATCGGCCGTGCAATGATCAGGAAATGCGCCGGGTTTGATATGAACATTCTTTGCTATGACCCGGTGTATCAGGACCAGAAGTTCGTCGCATCGATGCAGCAACTGATGGATCTGAGCTACAGCAGCGGCGTCGCAAAGTCGAAAAGCTGGATCAAGTATGTCGGTCTGGAAGAGGCGCTGGGTCAGGCGGACTATGTGAGCATCCACGTGCCGCTTCTGCGGGAAGGGGAGTCAGCCACACCGACGTATCACCTGATGAACGAAAAAACGCTAAAGATGATGCGCCCGGACGCCTACTTGGTCAACGGTTCGCGCGGCCCAGTGGTGAGTGAGGTTGCACTGGCCCGGGCACTCAAGGAAAGGTGGATCGCTGGGGCGGCATTGGATGTTTATGAGAAAGAGCCGCTGGCGAAGGACTCGCCTTTGCTCGACCCGGAGATTGAAGATCGCTGTCGCCTGTATCCGCACTTTGCCAGCGCCGGTCGTATTACACGGCTCTCCGCCGATCCCGAGAAAGGCATGGCCGGACGCTGCGTGCAAGGCCTGCTCGACGTGCTGGAAGCGAACTATGGTGGCGACGTTACGAAGATGCCGCATGTGGTGAATAAAGAGGCGTTTCAGTAGGGCTTACTTTTCTCCGACTAATGCTGGCAATTGAGCCATATTTCGATCAGCTTCAGATCTGGCCGCGACAAGGCCGGCACATTCTAGCCCAATACGACCAAAACTCTGTGATCGTCTATCAAGCATACAAGCGCTCCATTGGGGAGTGGGCAATACAGCATCAGCAGCTTGGAGGCCCCGACTTCAGCTATGCCCGCATGAGTTGGATCAAACCTAATTTTCTCTGGATGATGTACAGGTCTGGCTGGGGCACAAAGAAGGACCAGGAAATGACATTGGCCCTTCGTTTACCACGAACATTCTTCGACGGTATTCTTGGAGGTGCCGTGGAATCGACCTTCTCAGCGGACGTGCACAAGAGCCATGCAGAATGGAAGACCGCGTTGGAGACTTCAGACGTCAGGGTTCAATGGGACCCTGATCATGATCCGCATGGAAAGCCGGAAGAGCGCCGGGCGATTCAGTTGGGATTGCGCGGAAAGTTCTTGCGGCAAATGGGAGAAGAATCGCTGCTGGAGATCATCGATGTTTCTGAGTTCGTGATTGAACAATCCAAGAGTGTGAATTCCGCTGACCTTCGCGAGCTAAGGACTCCTAAAGAACGCGTTTACGAACCAGCAAATAAGAACGCTGGTTTTCGGCTTGGCATCAGTGACACTGATGCTTGAGCGGGCCTAAGTCAGCGGAATTCCATAAAGCCATGGAAGCAGATTTTGCCTAGCGTCCAGCAGAAACCAGCGCCGTAGCCATTGACTGAAAAACCTTCGCGCCGTCCGCTGAGCCCAGCAGCGGTTCACTGCAACGGTCGGGATGGGGCATCATGCCCAGCACGTTCCGTCCTTCATTGCAGATGCCGGCAATGTTGTCCAGCGACCCGTTGGGATTGGCCTCAGCAGTAATTTGCCCATCGGGTGTAGAGTAGCGGAAGACGATCCGCTTCTGCCGTTTCAGCGTCTCCAGCGTCTGCGAATCGCAATAGTAGTTGCCTTCCATGTGGCCAATGGGAATTCTGAGCACTTCACTCGGCGTGCAGGCGTGGGTGAAGGGTGTGTCGGCGTTTTCTACGCGCAGATGGACGAATTTGCAGATGTATTTCAAGCCGGCGTTACGCATCAGGGCGCCGGGAAGCAGGCCAGCCTCACATAGGATCTGAAAGCCATTGCAGATGCCGATGACCAGTCCGCCGGAAGCCGCGAACTTTGCCACCTCCTGCATGATGGGAGCAAATTTGGCGATAGCGCCGGTGCGCAGGTAGTCGCCATAGGCAAAGCCGCCTGGGATGATGATGGCGTCACAGTTCTCCAGGTCATGCGAGTCATGCCACAGCATCGTGGCTTGCTGACCGGTGGCGGTGATGGCGGCGTGGTAGCTGTCATGGTCGCAGTTGGAGCCGGGAAAGATGATGACGCCAAATTTCATAAGTTCATTTAACCACAGAGGACGCAGAGGAGCACGGAGAAAAGAGGCATGAGGTTGCGTTTTTGTGCCGGTGCACGCAGGTGTATTCTGAATCAACAATGCGAACCAAAGAGCCGTCTTTCCGAATTACCCGCTCTATCACTTTTCGCGGTAAAAAAATTCCTATCGCGGCTGAATGCAGTGCCTGCGCCGATGCGGAATTCATACTTAAAATCGATAAACGGGCGACCTACCATGAGCCGGATTCTAAGACGTATGTGGTTCTTTTGAAGCGCCAGTTTGAGGTGCACCCGAAATTGGCCCACCCACCCAAGTTGAAAAGCTGAAAGCCGGCGTGTTAGAGCGCATCGTATTGGGAGAGTTGTTTGGCCCCGCCGTTGCTGGTGATTTTTTACGCTTTTAAACGCCGGGACATTCCCTTCACCCGTCGCAAAAAGTGGTTAATCAGCGTGCTATAATCTACTTTGTTTTCATGCGTCTTTTTAACGTCGGCCGGGTCCCGGCTACGAATTCAGATTTGAGGTTTTAACCATGTCCGGCCATTCAAAATGGGCCACAATCAAGCATAAAAAGGGCGCGCTGGACGCCAAGCGCGGCAAGATTTTTACCCGTGTAATCAAAGAAATAACCATGGCAGCCAAGAGTGGAGGCGGTGATCCGGAAGGCAACCCGCGTTTGCGCACAGCCATCGCCCTGGCCAAGGCCGAGAACATGCCTCAGGACAACATCAAACGCGCCATCCAGCGCGGCACCGGCGAACTGGAAGGCGTGAACTACGAAGAAATCACCTTTGAGGGTTATGGTCCTGGCGGCGTAGCGCTGCTGGTGGAAGTGACAACGGACAACCGCAACCGCACCGTCAGCGAAATTCGGCACAGCTTCGGCAAGAATGGCGGCAACATGGGAGAAGCCGGGTCCGTCTCGTGGATGTTCCACAAAAAAGGCCAGATCGTTGTGCCCAAAGCGGCAGCCAAAGAAGACGATCTGATGAACATCGTGCTGGAAAACGGCGGCGACGACCTGAATGACGACGGCGACAACTGGGAGATCCTCACGGCGCCAAACGCGTTTGAGACCGTTCTTGAGGCCATCAAGAAGGCGAACCTGGAAGTCGTGCATTCCGCCATCGGAATGGTGCCGCAGAACTACATCAAGCTGGAAGGCCCAGCGGCCAGCCAGATGATCCGCCTGCTGGAAGCCATTGAAGACCAGGACGATGTGCAAAATGTCTATTCCAATTTTGACGTTGACCAGAAACAGTTGGAAGAAGTGGCCAGCTAGGAATCAAGTTTTTTCAAGATGGCGGTCCTCTCGGGCCGCCTTTTCGTTTTTTGCTTCCGACCTGATAATCTCTCTGAATTCAAATAAAAACGTATATCAAGAGAAATACTCCCAGGAGAAAATGCAGATGAAGCTGATTGCCGTGTTGATGTTGCTGTGTGGCCTGGCCGGCGCACAACAGACGCAAAAGCCCCTTGAGGGCAAGCCGTGGGACCTCGGCGTATGGGCTGGCGGCGGGTTCAGCGTGCCTGGCGGCACCAAAGACACTCACGTGATGAACGTGGGCGCGCGCCTGGGCAAAGTCCTTACGGGCGATCATCTGGGAGGCTTCATGCGCGGCAATTTTGAATGGTCGGCCGACCTTATGCCAATTTATTACGTCTGGCAGCCTGCGCCGGCACAGAACGCTTACGGCGCGGCATTCAACCCGGTCAACCTGAAATGGAATTTCATCCACGCCGACCGCACGGTCCCATTTTTCGAGCTTGGTGGCGGCGTTCTTTTCACTAACAACGTGGTCCCGGCCAATACTTCGCGGGCAAATTTCCTGACCCACGGCACTTTCGGTTTTCAATTCTTCAACAGCAAACGACGCGCGTTCACACTCGGCGCGCGTTATGAGCACATCTCCAATGCAGGGCTGACCGTGCCGAATCCGGGGATTAACACCGTGCAGTTCACGTTGGGGATGAACTGGTTTAAGTGACGAAATCGCCCGAATTGCCATAATTTGTAATTGCCAAAATTGAAAGGCGGGTCTCCCCGCTACTTTTGTTCGTGAGTGGCTTTTCTTATGTGTTGTCTACGATGCGCTTAAATTTTTCACAATTTTGGCAATTTGCTATCCTCTTCCAGTATGTCAACGCTAGTTCAATGTGTTCCCAACTTTTCTGAAGGCCGCAACAAGGGCGTAGTTGATGCCATCGTCGATGCAATGAAGCTTCCCGGCGTCTACCTGCTCGACCGCGAGATGGACTCCGACCATAACCGCTGTGTCATCACCCTGGTCGGCGACCGTGAATCTATTGCCGAAGCCGCCATTCGTGGCGTGGGCAAAGCTGCGGAGTTAATCGATCTGAACCATCATCAGGGGGCGCATCCACGTATGGGCGCGGCGGACGTGATTCCGTTTATTCCCATTGAAGGTGTGACGATTGAAGATTGCGTGGCAATTGCACGCAAGGTTGGGGAAGAGATTTGGAAGCGCTTCTCGATTCCGGTGTATCTGTACGAGGCTGCAGCCACCGCGCCGGAGCGGCAGAACCTTGAGAACATACGTCGTGGACAATTTGAAGGGTTACGTGAAGAAATCGCCGCCAACCCGGTGCGGCGACCTGACTTCGGCGAGCCCCGGCTGCATCCCACGGCGGGCGCAACCGTCGTCGGTGCGCGCAAAGCGCTGATCGCTTACAACGTATTCCTCAATACTACCGATGTTGAAATCGCCAAGAAGATCGCCAAAGCCGTGCGCTTTTCGTCCGGCGGACTCCGGTATGTGAAGGGCGCTGGGTTTGAGGTGCGCGGGCTGGCCCAGGTTTCGATGAACCTGACGGACTTTGAGCAGACGCCCATCGCCCGTGTCTTTGAATTCGTCAAACGGGAGGCGGCACGCAACGGCGTTGCGCCTCTGAGCAGTGAGATTGTTGGTCTGGTTCCCAAGAAAGCACTGGAGCAGGCGGCAGAGTGGTTTCTGCAAGTGGAGAACTTTGATTCTTCCATGATCCTGGAAAATCGTCTGGCCGGAGTCATGGGTGGCAAGAGCGCGGTTGGCGGCTTGCGCGCCGGGACGGAGCCGTTCATCGAACAACTGGCAGCGCCGACGGCAACACCCGGCGGAGGCAGCGCCGCAGCAGCCGCAGGGGCCATGGCTGCTGCGCTTGGAAGCATGGTGGCTGGGATGTCCAGGACTAAGAAAGCCTACCTACAATACGAGCCACAGCTGAGTCAGGTTCTGGCGCGGCTGGCCCAACTTAGAGAAGAACTCAAGGCCTGCATTGATGCCGATGCTGAGAGCTATCGCCATGTGATGACCGCCTACAAACAGGCCAAGGTTTCGCCCGACGGCAATGTCATGATCGATACCGCCATGAAAGTCGCAACCACCATCCCGCTGGGGACGGCACAAAAGGCAAGGGAAGTGGCGGACCTGGTGACGGCACTGCGTCCCATGACCAGTCCTAACATGGCTTCAGATCTGACGGTGGCTGAGGCCCTGGCGGCTGCCTCTGTCCAAGGGGCCCTGGCAAACGTGGAAATTAACCTTGGTTCTTTAAAAGATGCAGGATTTGTGGCCGAGGTACGTTCTAAGGTCAGCCAGATTCAGAGGTGAATACCTTAAAGTAACCGAAATTGACATCCCGGTTGCTCAAGGATGCGCCGGAGCATGGCAAAACAGATTAAAATGGATAATTATGAAACGCCTGATTTTAGTTGTTTTTGCTTTCTTATTTAGCGGTTTGTCCGGCTTTGCCGCTTCGCTGGGGACCGCTACCCGTTCCGTGATTCCCACTGAAGTTCAACAGGTCATCAACGTGGATTACCGGCGGATGAAAAGTTCAGACACCGCCATGGACATGAAGGCCAAGCTGCTTCCACCCAACATGAAGCAGTTTGAGGACGCGCTGAAGGGTATTGGCGTCGTTCCTGATCGTGACATGGACCAGATTACCCTGGCTTCCTTTCGCACCAAGGACCACGGGTTGCAGATCATCGGCATTGCCCAGGGTCAGTTCCCGCGCAAAAAGCTGGCGGCAAGCATTTCCAAGCAGAAGATCCAGGGAACGAAGGCCAGCGGTATCGTGTTGTATCCCATGTCGGGCGGGATGCAGATGGTTTTTCTGGATGATTGGACCATGCTCTTTGGTGAAGAGGCCGCGGTAAGGGCCGCCCTGGAAGCGCGCGATGGCGCCAGCCTGAGCCTGAATGCCAACCGCCGCATCACGGACATGATTGCCTCGGTGGACCAGGGGACCGTCTGGAGCGTGCTTGATTCGATCGGCACACAGACCATGCTCAAATCAGCTTTGGGTTCGGCCGCTGAGGTCGCCGAATATGATGCACTCGAGAAGAAACTACTGGGTTCGCGCTACACCATGGACTTTGACCATGGCGTAGACTTTAACCTGAGCGTGGTTACCTCTGACAACACGACGGCATCCACGCTGTCTTCGCTTTTGAAGGCCGGGATGCTGTTTAAGAAGATGAACGCCACGCCCACGGAGAAAACGGCAATCGACGGTACCAGTGTGGATTCCGACGCCGGCAAACTGGTAGTGCACTTCAAAGCCGATGACAAGAGTTTTCAACAGCTCATTGAATCGCCCATGTTCGCCTCTGTGGTGCGTTAAGAGGCAGCTATCCAGGGACACAAAGCGTGGCGCTTTGTGTCCCTTTATTTCATCAATATTTTTTAAAAATGGCTCCGCATTGCCCGGGCCAATGTCTTCAATGCCATCTCATCTCGCCGGTACCACATCCATAAGCCGTTTTTTTCCGCGTGGACCAGTCCGGCTCTTTTCAAAATGCTCATGTGGTGAGAAATCGTTGGCTGCGACAGCTTTACGTATTTCTCCACGTCACAGGCGCACATTCCCACTGGTTTCCCGATGGAGCACTGTCCTTTCTGTTTAAGCAGGCGAAGGATTTTCAGCCGCGTGGGATCGGCTGCGGCTTTGAGGGCCGTTATGAGTTGCTTGTCTGTAAGTGCCATATTGATAAATATCTATATAAGCTTATATGGATGTTGTCAATCTATGCGTGCTCGGAGAGTGTTAATATCTCGTTAAATTCAGGTTTTTAAAAAATGACAAATCTTTCTTCCACCCTCGGACAGGATTTCAGCAGGTTCTACCAGCGGGTTGCCGAGCAGATTCGTGAGCTTGTCGAACCGCTCTCGACTGAACAGTTATGGTTTCGGCCTTATCCCTACGGCAACAGCATTGGCCACTTGCTCCTTCACCTTACCGGCAATCTAAACCACTACGTAGGCGCAGAGATGGCGCGTACGGGATACGTGCGGGATCGTCCTCTGGAATTCAGTGACCCCAGCCATCCGGCCAAAGAACTGGTAGTAAAAAATTTTTTAGCGGCGATTGCGACGGTTATTGACACGCTCGATAAACAGTTGGAAACAGACTGGACCACGGCCTTCAGCAGCAAAGGCATGGAAGACGCTGGTGACCGCTTTACCGCATTTTTACGCTGCGCGGCCCACGTTTACCAGCACATGGGACAGATCATCTATCTCAGCAAGGAGATTGCAAGACAGTCGGAACAAGTGCTTTAGGCGCACGCCTGCAATCCGCCAAGGTGACGAGGCATAAGTCTCGATCGGCTCCAGTTCTTGATCGTGTCATAGCCGGAACCGCATGCATTTGGCGACGATTCGAGCTTTAGCTCTTTTTTTCCGGCTGCGCAACCTGAGACCGCAGGTTTACCAGCCCCTTAAGCGTGTTGTACCAGAACGGAGCCCCCAGACTCAGCAGTGCGGTCGTGGCCAGCAGCCGTAAGGTCCCGCCCCAGCCGCCCAGACCTTGTTCCCAGGCAGACAAACTGCCCGGCAGCTCAAACAATGCCAGCTTGGACTCGCCCAGCTGACTCCGAATATCCTTGTAGTTTGCTGCCATTTTTTTGGTGTACTCACCCAGATTTTTCTGCGCCTGGTCTTCGGATGCAGAGTCGGACGTAGTCCCGGACGGCGGTTGAACAGTAATGTCGGCGTATTTCTTCATCAGGTCCGTTGAGACGTTGTTCAGGCTGGCGCGCACGGCGGGATCGGTCGAAAGTTGCATATAGATCTTGAATGCGTCCAGTTGATACACAAAGGCAAGTATCAAGGCAAAGACGATCGTCCAGACCCGCATTTGCACGGTGAAGCGTTGCCGGATGCGGTCCATAGTTGAGTTGAAGGAAGATTCCAGCCGTCCGATGGCCCTGGTTCCTTTCTCGGAATACTCCTTGATCAATTGGTCTGCTGTAGCCGCGGCGGAAGGGGCAACAGTATTCACCGTGTTCGCCAGGAGTTGCACCTCGCGGGCCACTGTTGGGTTCACCTGGTTCAGGATCGCTTGGACATTCGCAGCGTAGGGCTTTCCTTCGGAAACAAGGGCCAGCAATTTTGCCAGCTCCTCCGGCCTGATGGTGCCGGCCAGCTTCCAGCGCTTGGGCGCCTTTGCCATGCGGGCGAAGGCCGAGTCCGACGCCAACTTGTGGCCAAGAACGTCTGTTGTGATCTTTTCGAGGTGGGGCCCAAGTGCTGGATCAAGTGTTTCCAGCAGGTCCTTGATTCCGTCCTTCAGATACATGGCCCGATGGCCCAGCAGGCCGGCTATCATCTGGTTGAGCACGGTGATCAGCAGGCTGACTCCCAGCATCACAGTGGCAAAGGCGACGAGTGTATCCAATCTTTCGAACATCGAAGTGTCCCTCCATTGTTTCGCGTGTTGCGTTCTTACCATGTTTTGAAGTTCCGCACGAGCGTTGATTAAAGTCGGCGCATTGTATCAAGTTTCCGGCGGAATTCTGACAGGCCCCGGCCTGAAACTTTGTTTGCGCCGCTGCATCCCATAAAATCGAAGTGGGGATTCAGATATGAATGAACAAGAGACGGACGAAGCGGGCATCTTCGTGGGCGGTGAACGTAAACAGAAAGAGCAGCGGATGCTGCGCGAAGGGCGGCTGCCTCCCGGCCAATCGCTTACGCTGAAATGGCCGGTGCTGCACTATGGCTCCGTACCCCGGTTTGACGCGGCAAGGTGGGACTTTCGCATTTCAGGACTAGTGGAAAAGCCGCTGCGCTTGAGCTGGGAAGATTTCAGCCGCTTGCCCAGAGTCAAGACCAGAAGCGATTTTCATTGTGTTACGCGCTGGAGTCGCTTTGACAATGACTGGGAGGGCGTCGCGTTTCAGGAAGTCCTCAAACTTGTAGCTCTCAAACCGGCGGCAAAGTATGTTCTGGTGCAGGCGGAGCAGGGGTTCACGTCCAATATTCCACTGATCGATCTTGACCGTGATGATGTGCTGTTCGCCACGCGCCATGACGGTGAGCCTCTCTCAGCCGACCATGGATACCCATTGCGTCTGATCGTGCCGCATCTTTATGCCTGGAAGTCGGTGAAATGGGTCCGCGGGATGGAGTTCCATGATCGTGACGTCCCCGGGTTCTGGGAGCAGAACGGATATCACATGTATGGCGACCCGTTCAAAGAGCAGAGATTTGATTCGGACTGAAAGAAGCACTCAGCCGTCAGCACGTAGCATTCAGCCCCGAAGCATTCTATCTGCCCGAATAAAAGCCTTTGAATCACGGAGTAACGGGAGAAGAATCAGTGAGGCGGACTGGGTGGCCATTCCTCAGTTTCCTCCGCTACTCATTTCCTCTGTGTTTCAAGGGATTTTGCTTGGTGTAGTGGAAAGCCTGAATGCTGAGTGCTCTTTTGCTATTTCTTCACAATCGCATTGTAGCCATCGCTCGATAACTTATTGCGCATGGATTCAGCTTCTTTGGGATCGCTGAAGGGGCCAACCTGCACGTGGAACAGTGGATCGCCGGGAACATTGGCGATAAAAACTGGATACTGTTTTTTCTGCAATGCAGAGACCAGGATTTCGGCATCTTCGTGCTTGGAGACTGCGGCCACCTGCACCATGTACGATCCGCCGGCAAATGCCGCTGGGTTGGACTGATCAGGAGTCTTGACCGGTGCTGGCGTTGGTGACGGTGTAGCTTGGGGCTGAGAGCCCTGGTTCTTGCTGGTGGCTGAATTGTCCGCGAAAGAGTTCTGAGAGCTGGCGTCGTTTTTGCCGGACGGCTTACCCGCCGCGTTGCCGCTGGTCGGGCCTGAACTGACGATCTCCGTTTTCCCGCCGGCGCTGGTGCTTCGTCCCAGCAGGTACCCCATGGTGAAAAACACGGAGCAGATGATGGCCAGGGCAAAGAAAATGCCCAGCAGTTTGCCGGTCCCGAGAGTGATTTCCGTGTCCTGGACTTTGTCTTCGTCCTTGCCCGATCGACCCGTTTCTTCCGCAGCAGCCATTTGTCCCCCAGACTCCTCAGTTTAACCCGATTTGCGCTCAGCCTTTCTTAGAAACTGACTCGAGCGCTTTAGTGATGGAGGTGAGGATGTCGACCGGCAGCGGGAAGACGATCGTAGTGTTCTTTTCCACGCCGATTTCCGTCAGTGTTTGCAGGTAGCGGAGTTGAATGGCGATCGGCTCCTCAGAAAGAATATGGGCAGCTTCCATGAGCCTCTGCGACGCGGAGAATTCGCCTTCCGCATGGATGATCTTGGCCCGCTTTTCACGCTCGGCTTCCGCCTGCTTGGCCATGGCGCGCAGCATGGATTCAGGCAGGTCGACCTGCTTCACTTCCACGTTGGAAACTTTCACGCCGTAGGGCGAAGTATGCTGGTCCAGAATGCTCTGGATGCGTGCATTGAGTTTGTCACGATGGGCCAGCAGTTCATCCAGTTCAACTTCGCCCAGCACGGAGCGGAGCGTGGTCTGGGCAAATTGTTGTGTCTGCCAGTAGTAATTCTGTACCTGTACCACGGCCTGGGGAGCGTTCAGCACGCGCCAGTAGACCACTGCATTGACCTTCAGGGTCACGTTGTCACGGGTAATGATGTCCTGCGGTGGGACTTCCAACGCCTGCTGGCGCAGATCGACGCGAATGATCTTGTCCACCGGTGCAAAGACAAGGATTACACCGGGTCCCTTGGCGTTTTCCTGGAGGCGTCCCAGACGGAAGATTACGCCGCGTTCATATTCGCGCAGGATCTTGATCGAATTGAAGATGTAAAGAAAGAAAATGACGACAGGAACGAGAGCAAAAATACCCACAGCGCCTCCGTACAGATCGATTTGGCAGTCGCATGAATTCTATGGCACAAGTCCGCGCAACCAAAGAAAAATCATCAGACCGCATGTGAAGCCTGCGCAACCGGCTGCGATGCAGAGTCTACATGTAACACCATGTTCTCCACTTTGCGGACCACCACGTGCCGTCCGACGTCCACATTGGTGGCGGCCACGGCGTTCCAGAGTTCGCCGTGCACGAACACCTTTCCTTCGGGTACAAGCGGTGACTGGGCGACGCCGATTTCACCAATCAGCCCCTGCTCCCCTGTCAGCACCTTGTTGCGCCGGGCTTGCAAGGCGATGGTCATCAGGAAGATGGTGATCGCGCCTATGGGGAGACTGATGCCCAATGCCGTCAAAAACTGGACGCGCATCTGTGGGATCGGGCCATCGACCAGGAGCAGTGCGCCGAAGATCATCAGGACTACGCCGCTGGCACCGAGCAATCCGTGGGTTTGCAGCTTGGCCTCGAGGGCGAACAGAACAAAAGCTCCCAGAATCATGGCCAGGCTCACATAGTTGGTGGGCAGCATGCCGATAGCAACCATGGCTAGCACTACAAAAACGAACCCGACAACACCCGGAACCACAGCGCCGGGATGGTTAAATTCCGCATAGAGCGCCATCAGCCCGATGGAAAGCAGAATGACAGTGAGGTTTGGATTCATGAGCCAGGAGAGTATCTGCTCTTTCAGTGTCATTTCATACAATCGCACGGGTTTTCCAGTGAGGTGCAATACTACTTTCGAGCCGTCAAAACGGGTAATGGTTTTACCTTCAAGCTGGCGTAGCAGATCTCTTTCATCCGTGGCCATGTATTCCACCAGATGCTGGGCCAGAGCTTCTTCAGCGGTGAATGTTTTCGAAACCCGTACCGCGGTTTCCGCCACGTCGGCGTTGCGCCCTCGCTTCGTGGTGTAGGAGCGCATCAGGGAAGCTGCATAATTCTCCAGCTTCTCCTTCATTACGGGGTCCATGGTTGTGCCCGGCACAACGGGGTGCGCGGTGCCGGTATTGGTCCCAGGCGCCATGACGGCGACATCGGCTGCCTCAAGGATGTAGAAGCCGGCAGAAGAAGCACTGCCGCCCGCCGGCGTGACATAAATGATTGTCGGCACAGGGGCGGCAAGAAGTTTCTGGATGATGGTTTCCATGGAACTCATCATTCCGCCGGGCGTATTTATTTCAATCAACAGCGCCTCGGCGTGTGTGCGCTGTGCCTCCTGGATGGCGCGATCCACGTGCTCGGCGATCAGAGGATGGATGGTGTCATCCACCACAATCTTCAAGACTTCGGTGGAGCCGGTGCGTGCGGCCAGAAAAAGGGCCAGCGTAATTGCAGTTTTAGAAATGAACGAGATACGCATAACTCATTTACCTCAAGGTTGCGGCTGCTGGGACTTGCCGGCAACTCCTGCCGCAATATCGTGTTTGAGCGCAACGGCCGCGGCATTGGCCGGATCAAGGGCCAGAGCATGATCAACATTTTGCGCTGCTGTAGCAGATTTGTTTTCCACCAGGTCCAGCCGCGCAAGCACCAGATATGCGTCGGGAGAAGGCTTTAGATGGAGCGACGTCTTGGCTTCATTGCGGGCCGCGGCAAAGTCCTGGTTCGATTCCAGCACGCGCGCCAACCCGGAGTGCGCGTCAGCATTGGCTGGATCGAGGAGCACGGCTTCCCTGAATTGTTTTTCCGCCTCTCCGATGAGACCGCCTTCCAGCAGTTCCTGTCCATGCTGGACGTGGAAAGCCGCATGGCTGACAGGATCGGTTTTTTGCAGCCGGGTTTCGTTCCGGTTTTCGATTTCCAGGGCCACCTGGCGGAACGAAGACTCATCATAGTTCCGCTTGATTCTTTCCAAGGGCAACCGGGGTGGTTGCGGACCGGAGCCAATCTGGTCCAGAAATCCGCGAGCTTCAGTATCAGGATGGATTCCCAGGAGTTCGCGCAGCTCCTTTGTGGCTCCGGGCACATCTCCTTCACGATAGAGTTCTATCGCCAGGTTGAAGCGGTAATCCGGATCATTGGGATCGTTCTGGGCGCTCTTTTCAAAATAACTACGGGCGCGTTTATCGCCACGGCGGGCCGCGACCACTCCCAGATTGTTGAATACTTCAATCAGAGGCAGACGTGAGGCCAGGGCACGGAATGCGGTTTCCGCCTTGTCCATCTGTCCGGAGTAAAAAGCCGCCAGGCCAAGGTAAAACTGGGCCTCATTGGAGCTGGGATCACCCCTGGGGACCTTGGAGAGCGTGCCCATGGCCGATTCATAATCGCGTACGGTGTAGTAGTTCTTACCCAGCTGCAACATCGCCAGCGAATGGCTTGGCTCCAGGCGCACCGCCTCTTTAAAGCGCTTGATCTTCTCCTGGGCGTTAGGCGCCAGGATGCCGCGAACATAGTTTTCCAGCGCGTCCAGCCGTACGGGAGCGAACTGGGACACATACTTTTCCTTCGCAACGGGCCCGGAAAGCTTCATGGCATTGAGCACTTCCCAGGCAAGTGCGGTCTGCATGTTGATCAGGCTCGGCAGCGGGCCCGATTCTGCCAGCTCCGGGCTAAGACGTAGCCGCTCCAGGTCCATGACCCAGCCGTGGGCTGTGAAGGTGTTACCGTCAAAACGGTAGTCGCCCATCAGGACATAGTCAGCGTCCAGCTCCTGCGCCACCTGATAAATGGTGGCCCGTGAAGGCTTGGCCCCGGCGGGGATACCCAGCCGGTCAAAGGCGCTCAGGCGGTCGTCGCGGCTGATGACGAACACGGAGCCCGTGTTCAGACGGCTGCTCAGGACCTCGGGGAAAGCCTCGCTAATCCAGTCGATCCCGGGTACATTGGAGGTATTCTCAAAGGGTATGATCAGCAGCATCTGGCGGAAACGAGGCGACACGGCCTCCTGAGCCGAAGAGCACAGCGGTAAAGCTAAGGCGGCCAGAAACAGCAATGATCGAATCATCACAGCTGGGTTTCTCAAGGTAACTAGATTATAAGCCAGCTGACAGCGGGCGCAGCATGAAAAGGGGCCACAACATCTTTGTACTGACCGGGGCCGGCATCAGCGCGGAAAGCGGCATTCCTGTGTTTCAGGGGACAAGCTGGCGCGGACACAACCATTACCAACTTGCCAACATTGATGCCTGGGAGAGCGATCCGCAGCTGGTTTGGCAGTACTACTCCGACCGGCGTAGGAGTGCCTGTGATGCCCGGCCCAACGCCGCCCACAATGCCCTGGCGGCCTTGGAGAAATCGCGCGAACCCGGGTCTTTTTTCCTGTGTACGCAAAACGTCGACAACCTGCATGAAGCCGCTGGTTCGACCGGCGTAGTTCATATCCACGGGAAACTGTTTGAGAGCAAGTGTGCCGTCGACTGCAGCAAACCGCCTTTTGCGGACCATAATGTCTATCTCGACGGAGAGCTTCCACGTTGCTCCTGCGGGGCACTGGTCCGGCCTAACGTCTGTTGGTTTGGCGAGCAGCCGCACCACCTGGATCGCATCTACGACGGGCTTGAGCTGTGTAACGTATTTGTGGCCATCGGGACGTCGGGATCGGTCCAGCCGGTAGCCAGCTTTGCCGCCATGCTCAAGCGGAGGCCTGGCTTCGTGAAAACTCATTATCTCGGGCTGACGGAACCTGCCAACGCTCACTTTTTTGACGAGATACAGCTCGGCGAGGCCTCAGTGCTGGTGCCGGCGAAGCTTTCTGAACTGGCGGGTGAGAAGGAATGAACGCAATAACCTTCCATGAACTTGTTGGGTGATGCTTACAGAGGGCTTCGTCTTCAATTTTCTCGGCCAACATCGCAGTGCTTGCAACCTTGCCTGAGGCAGTTTTTCCTTGAGAGGGATATTTGCTCGTATCGCAGCGCGCCCGGTTGGGGTTGTGTTTTCAGGAATGAGGGAATTTCCTAATCGGGAATAACGGTCTGAGCGTATCATAGCGATGTTTTGAAAGTTGAGGGGCTTGAATGTTTTTTGTATTCGGTTGGGGACGTCAAACAAAAAATGATTTTGGGCCTACCTTGCCGGGCAGGTGCCCGAACTGCAAAAACAACGGTTTTCATCGGCTATTGCATATCAGGAAATGGTTCACGCTGTTTTTCATACCAGTCGTCCCCTACGAATCACACCACTATTTGCTTTGCGATGTGTGTTCGCGTGGGCTGGAGTTGCATGGACCTCAAATTGAAAAAGCAAAAGAGCTGAATGAAGCTACGACTTCTTACCTGAACAAGGTGATGACAAAAGAACAGTACCAAATGGCACTGAATAATTTAAGCTTGTTACAGTAAGCCGTTTTTCCTGGAGCGAGTCCAAGCGTGGCTACACGATTGTAAAACGCGGCAGGGTTTCTACCAGAGGTAAAGTCTGCCCTTGGTGAGAGGCCCAGATCCCACGAGAGTCGAGTGTGGGCCCAGCCTTCGCGGTTTTTTGTTCTTTGCGAAGGATAATACACTCAGTCTGCATTCCATGGCGGGGATTTGCTGCTGACTTGCAAAATCACAAGTCTTCCTCATTCCCCTCGCAGCGCCTCCACCGGGTCCACCGTGGCCGCTCTTCGTGACGGTAGGTAGCTGGCCAGCATTGCCGTTGCTACCAGCCCAATGGACACCGCTCCATACGTGACCAAGTCTACCGGTTTCACGCCGAACAGCAGGGACGAAAGGAACCGCATGGAGATCACAGCCCCGAATAGTCCAAATGCCACGCCAATTCCAGTCAAAACCAGCCCATGGCGGACGAACATTCCCGTCAACTCCTGCCGCTGCGCGCCCAGGGCCATGCGGATGCCAATTTCGCGCGTGCGTTGCGAAACAGAATATGCAATCACGCCGTAAATGCCCACCGTCCCTAACAACAGCGCCATCGTTCCGGCCACACCCAGCATGAGCAGCGTGAAGGAAGTTCGCGCCATGGATGTGCGATAGTAATAATCCACTGTGTGCACGTCGGCCAGAGGGAGGTTCGGGTCAACCGACCATACGGCCTGCCGTACCTCTTGCATCAGGCTTTCCGTCCCGGCGCGCGGCGTGCGCAGCGCGAAAGACAGATCGCGGCTTGCGCGCAACCCTTCCCCTTCAAACTTGCTCATCATGATGGGCCAATAAGCGGACTTTGAAGGTCCGTGGTTCATGCCGTCGTCATAAACATCCTCGACCACACCGACGACTTCCCGCCAATCATCGGTGCTACCCACGCGGATACGTTTGCCGATCGCGGCTGCGGGGCTTTGCCAAAGCTCACGCGACACGCTTTCTGAAACCATCGCCACCGGCGTCTTGTTGTAGATGTCCGTCCAACTTACGTCGCGGCCCGCCACCAGGGGCGTCCCTATGGTTTGCAAGAACCCGGGCGAGATGAACTTGAACCGGCGCAGCTCTCCTAACTCTCCCGGCCTGTACGTTTTGTCTTCAGCAAAAACGGGATCGAAACTGCTCCTGCCATCCAGTGGAATACTTGTTGAAAGTCCCACCGACTTGACGCCCGGGACCGCCGCCACCTTGCGCATGATCTCTTCAAACCTGCGCGTGACGTTCTCATCGTCGGCAATCTCACTTTTCGGAATCGACAAGGAGAACGTCTGGATCTCTGCCGGCGCGTTGAATCCCGGTTGTACGCGGGTTAGCGCGACAAAAGTCCGTGCCATCAGCCCGGAGCAGATCAGCAGCACCAGCGCCAGGGCAACCTGCACCACTACCAGCACGCTGCGGGTACGATGTTGTTCCCGGCTCTGGCTTGCGCCACGCGCACCTTCACGCAGGCCGCTCGCCAGACGGATTCCACCATATTTGAAGATAGGAATGCATCCGAAAAGCAAGCTGGCCAGCACCGCCAGGCCCAAGGTGAACACCAGCACCGTTCCGTCAATGCCGATCTCATTGACGCGCGGTAGGCCTCGGGGCGCCGTGGCCACCAGCAGGCGGAGTGCGCCATAGGCCAGGCCCAACCCCAGGACGCTGCCTACTAATCCCAGGACCATGCTCTCAAATAGCAGGTCTGAAGCAATACGGCTCCAGCCTGCGCCCAACGCTGCGCGAATGGCCAATTCCTGCCGCCGGCCTTCTACGCGCACCAGCACCAGGTTGGCCACGTTGGCGCACGCAATCAGCAGAACCAGACCAATCGACGCCATCAGCACCCAGAGCAGTTTGCCCACGTCGCCTACCACTCTGTCCTTCAACGGTGCGATGTTCGGAGTAAGATGCGCGTCTTCGAACATCTTCAGGCTAAAGCCCGGAGGTGGCGGGAAACTCTGGCTTACGATTGGAAGCAATCGCGCCACGTCCGTGCTGGCCTGTTCAATGGTCACGCCCGGTTTGAGCCGTGCCACCGCGGTGTAACTGAAATTCCCCAGAAAAACCTTGTTACGGTCAAATTGAAAGGGGACCAGCAGATCCGGATCTTCCTGGTTCAAGAAACTGAAATTTTTAGGCATCATGCCAATGATCTGACGCGGTTTGCCATCCACCGTGATCATCTGCCCCACTACTGCGCGATCGCCGCCGAACCTGCGCTGCCAATAGGCGTACATCAGCATCACCGTGTCTGGACTGCCAGGTGTATCGTCCTGCCGCGTAAACCCGCGTCCCAGAATGGGTGGTATGCCCAGGATGGAGATAAGGCCGTCCGTTATGCGCTGGACCCGTACTTGCTCTGGCTCTCCCGTACCGGTCACGTTGGCGGAGTCGCCCGTGAACATGCCGATGTCCTGGAAGCTGTGGTTCTGGTCACGATAGATGAAATAGTTGGAAGGCGCGCCGGGCAGTTCTTTGATGCCGAGCCCCAGCGCCGCATGAGAAACGCCCACCAGCTCCTGAGAATGCGGATACGGCAGCGGCTTTAGAAGAATGCCCTCAAGCACGCTGAAGACGACTATATTGGCGCCTACGCCCGCCGCCAGCGTGATGAGCGTGACCATGGTGAACATCGGTGTCCGGCTCAGCCGCCGTAGCACCTGCCTGAGTTGAGCGCTGAAATATCCCATTGTTCCCTTTTCCGTGGACCCGTTTCTGCAGCAGACACACCTATTAGGACGGCCCTAAAAACGATACGTTAACGATGGGAAAGAAGTTGCAGGGATTTGTTCGGATCTCGCAGATATACGGGTTAGCCGGCGGGTTGGCGGCGCATCAAATCTGCTATTTTCGGAGAACTTCCCTCAATGACCGGGTAGGAGTCTACAGCTTTGCCCGCTACGATCCCCGTTTCAGTGGAGAAGAGGTGCCTGATCGCGCCCGGCTCATGCTGCGTCGCAGTTGCAAGGTGCTGGCGCACGAAACGGGGCACATGTTCGGGACCAGCCACTGCATCTATTTTCGCTGCGTGATGAACGGTTCCAACAACTTGGCTGAAGAAGACTCCCAGCCTATTCATCTGTGTCCGGTGGACCTGCGCAAATTGTATGACAGCGTCAGGTTCGACCCCGTGGCCCGATATGCGCATCTGCGGGACTTTTGCCGTGAAGTCGGATTTAGCGATGAAGCAGCTTGGATCGAACAACAGCTTCTGGCGGTACGCTCCTAGACCGTAACATTGATACCGGGAACAAAATCCTTTCTTGCGGCGTCCAAATTATCAGGGCCCAATCTTCTAGTACGACAGGAGAGTTGCCAGGTATGCTGCTTCGCGTGGTTTTAGCCTTTGCTCTGGTGGTCACTGCCAGCTCCGCTCTTGCTCATCAAGAATCAGATCAAAAGGAGAGGGATGACCATCCGGTTAAACCCGAAGAGCTATTGGCCCTGATTGGCCAGGCGGACAAGGTGATGGTCTACCATAAAGCCAGGATCGAAAACGCGACGCTCCTCTATTCTTCCAAAAATGCCAGGGTGATTTCCGGCCTGAAGGCTGCGATGGCCGTTGAACCTGTGTTGAACGAAACCCGGTACATTTGCTTATGCATCGGCTCTCCTGAGATTCGGCTCTTTCGCCGACAGAAAGAACTAGTGCGCTTTAGCTTCTTCCTGGGTACGTTCGTCGAGGCCACAATCTGGAGCCACCGGGCGCGCATTCTGGATGAAGAGAAGATGTTGCACTGGTTCGATGCCAGGGGGATTCACGGTCCGCGCCGTGATTCCAACGAGCGCGGTGCGGAAGCTGCCGCCGATGTGGCCAACATCGAGCGCTGGATGAAAGCCATGCCGGCAAGCGTGCGCGAGCTGTGGCCCCGGATTATGAATGCGAGACCTTTAGACGTTGGAATGAATATCTTTGTCCCGCAAGGATCGCCGGGGCCATCAAGGGCAAGCACAGCAGGCAAGTCCGCGGCTTATGTAACCACGCCGGAGATCAAGGAACTCAACGAGGCGCTGGACAAGGAGTTTCCCGATCCCAGGAGGCGCATCCGGGCGTTGTTTGCCTGGTTTGGTTCAGGCAGCGGACCATGGACCGGCTACCCTGCGTACGAAGGGGTTGTGGAGAACCTGCTGCATGAGTACAAGAAGCCGGAGTTGGTGGCGGCAATCGCCGGAGCCAACCTCACCGAGGCGGAGAAGGAAGGTGCGGCACGCTTCTTCGCTGGATGGATCGCCGACGGCTGGCGTCCGGCTGACAACTCGCTGCTTTCGACGGAACTCAAGCGCTCGCTCCTGGCACACAGCCTGAAGAGCCCTGACAAAGACAAGAGAGCGCGGGCCCGCCAGGCGTTTGCGCAAAGCAACTAGTAGCCGGCAATCATAGAGCGCACGACTCGATGCTCATGAACGCCGCCACAGCCAATGCCTTTACAACAGGTGACGAGCCAGCGCAAGGGCGGTTACATCATTGTGCTTAGGCGGCTTGCCCGTGAACTCCTGGACCCTTTCGAGAATGGCCGCGCAAATTTCCAGCGCGGTTTGCCTTGGGGCGCGCTGAAGATTGTCCTTGACCTGGTCCAATCCAAATTCTTTCGTCCTACGCCTGGCCTCGACGATTCCCCGAGACACGAGCACCAGGGCGGCCCCGGGCTCGAGAACCACAATGGATGCGTCAGAAGTGACATGTGAAAACAGTCCCAGGGGCAAGCCTGTAGCAGGGAGTTCGATGACTCCCGCTCCATCCCGCAGCAGACCGGGAGTGTGACCGGCATTGAAGTAAGAGACCGTGCCCAGGGTTTCGTTGTAACAACCGGCAAAGGCCGGACTGGAACAAACGCGTCCCGCCGTTTTCAGGATGGTGCGGTTCAACTCAAGGCAGAGATACACCATCGCATCTGCTTCATTGACGGCTTCCGGGGAAAACAACTCCGCCCCCAGCGAGCGAAAAACGCCCTGGGCCGCGGAGACGACTTCGCGATTTTCAGCGACGCGTCCGGCAACGTCGAGCAATGCGAACAGGACGCGTGTCGGGCTGACGCGAAGAAAATCGTAATAGTCGCCGGCCATGCGCTGATCGTAGTAGACGGCTGCCAACTCGGCATGATGCAGTTCAGGAACCACGGCTTGCACCGGGATGCCGGGACGTGGATTCGTCTTTGTGAGGTGAAGGAATGCATGCATGAAACAGTGACCAGGTCAGCGGGGAAAGTGGATCATGGCGCTCTGACATCATTGTCAGACAGAGCCGGTGGGTTTGCAATGAGGATTTGCCGGACGGATGCCAACTCAGCTGGGGGCTTTCCAGAGCCTCCCTCTCAACCGATTTTGTCAGACGCTGTCTGGGTGGAACTTGCTGCGGAAAGCGTGGTCCTTCGTGATACCCAGTGGATGATGCGAACCGCTAGGGAAATCTATCGATCCGCGGACTCTATGCCTGCTGTCAGCGCTGGAAGACGAGCGCTTTAGGTGTTCTGTCCTAGGATGCCCATTGGTGCCGAAACGTTTGATGGCTGGAACCTTACGTCCCTGATACGGCGTGCTTCAAAAATTGGGATTTATTAAGGTTGCGTGATTTCAAAAGATTGGAGCGGGAGACCGGGATCGAACCGGCGACATTCAGCTTGGGAAGCTGACGTTCTACCACTGAACTACTCCCGCTCAGCGAGATAACCAATCTTAGCAGGCACCGCACTCGGTCGTCACTACATCAGATTGTGGACGTGTGGGCGGAGTGTTCAGAGGGGCTCCCCTTGGTACCCACGTAACTACCGCCCGATGCCACTTTCCGGCGAAAATTGGGTCTTTGTCGGGGAAGGAACTCGACCTGATCGACTGACGTTTTTGTAATGTTTTGAACGATTTCAGCCGATGAACTAATAGGGCGTCCAATCACAAGCGTCAACTATCTGCCGTACGGATTTCCTCAACGTATAAATGTGCGACGCTGGTGCCAAAAGGGGAAGAGTGTGAGCGAGCAAAAACAAGGCGTTTCAGGATCATTTCAGGAGATAATTGCAGCTGGCTCAGAACTTCAGGGAGCAAGGGTTAAAGCTTTGAAGCGCGAAGGGTTTGATCCCGAATCATTATGGGACCGTATCGACGGTGACGTGGATTTGTTGCGCGATCTCATCGACATTTTCGCCAAAGAAGTTCCGGGCATACTGTTGCGGATTGAGTCGGCAATTAGCCAGGGTGAAGGCACTGAACTGCAGAAGGCCAGTCATAAGCTGAAAGGGTCTGTGCTACAGTTCTCCGCCAGCGGGGCGGCTGCGGCGGCTGCGAATCTGGAAGAAATGGGCAAGAGGGGGGCCATGGAGGGCGCGGGAGCGTCCCTGACGAAGCTTAAGAGTGAGGTTGGTTCCCTGATGGAATCGCTTAATTCGATGATACAGAGAGGTAGTCCTCAGTAACCGTATCCTTGGAGTTTGGGTTCTGGTTTCAATGGGCCACTGCAAAGAGAAAAAATGGCAACACTTATCATGGACGCTCAACAAACGAGACTGCTGAATGTCTTGTTGGTTGAGGACAACGCGGTTGACGCAAGGATGATCTCCGCTCTGTTGCGGGCCCCTTCGGCAACGATCAGCTGCCGCCAGGTGCCCCGTCTCTCCGAAGCGCTGGCGCTCCTTCAGGCGGAACAGTTTGATGTTGTCCTGCTTGATCTGAACCTTGAAGACAGTACTGGCTACGATACTTTTTCCAGCATCCGCCAGGCTGAGTCCAGGGCCGCCATTCTGGTGCTGAGCGGATCAGACGATGAAGATCTGGCCATCAGAACGGTCCGTGAAGGCGCTCAAGATTATCTGGTAAAAGGCTCGTTTGACGGTAGACTCCTGCTGCGCTCGGTCCGTTACGCTTTTGAACGCAAACGGTCAGAAGAAGCTTTGCGCCACAGTGAGACCACGGTCCGCGCGATCTTTGAAAATTCGCTGGACGGAATTGTCATTTTTGAAGACAGCGGCGCCTGTCTGGAAGCCAACGTGGCCGCTGCCGCATTGCTGGATGTTGCCCGGGAGCAGTTGCTTGGGCACCGGCTTTGCGATTTTGTCTCTTCCGGCTTTGGCGAAGAGTGGCGGGATTTGCGCAAATGCGGCAGCGGGCGCGGCCAGTTCTGGATCCAGTTAAAGGACGGGGGCAAACGCCTGGTGGACTATTGCTTCCGGTCGAATATCCTTCCGGGCCAGCACCTCTCGATGCTGCGTGATATCACGGAACAACATGGTCTGGAAGAACAGTTGCGGCAGTCGCAGAAGATGGAAGCCGTGGGCCGTCTGGCTGGTGGTGTGGCCCATGATTTCAATAATATTCTCGGCATCATCAGCGGTTATGCCGAACTTCTGCAAATGAACTCCAGGATTGATGCCGATCGGTTACGCGCGGAGAAGATATTGTCTGCCACGGAAAAGGCGGCTTCCTTGACTCGCCAGCTTCTGGCTTTTGGCCGCAAGCAGGTCATGTCCCTGGAGTTGATTGATCTCTCCTCGGTCGTGAAGGACCTCACCAGCATGCTTGATTGCCTGATGAGCGCTGCTGCCCCAATCGAGGTCCGCGTCGGCAAGAACCTGGGCCTGGTCAAGGCGGACCAAAGCCAGTTGGAACAAGTAGTTCTGAACCTCACGGCAAACGCCCGTGATGCCATGCCGCACGGCGGTGCGCTTACCATCACGGTGGAAAGTTTTGTAAGTCCCGGCGCCCCAACGGAGATACCACAGGGCGAGTATGTGCATCTTGCCGTCAGTGATACAGGGGTCGGCATGAACGCGGAGATCCAGTCGCGCGTGTTTGAGCCGTTTTTCACGACCAAAAAAACCGGGTACGGGCTGGGACTATCCACGGTCTACGGTATCATCAAGCAGAGTGGGGGCTACATTACGGTGGAGTCGGCGCCGCAAGCGGGTTCAACCTTCCATATTTACCTGCCTGTAGTTGCCGGAACCAGGGCTGACCCGGTGCCGGTGGAAGAACCCAAACCGGCGGACCATAGCGGCAATGAAACGATCTTGCTGGTGGATGACGAAGAAGACCTGAGAAATGCCACATGCGAGTATCTGGAAGGCTGCGGCTATCATGTGCTGACCGCCGGGGACGGGAAAGAAGCCATTGCGGTCTCCGATGCCTATGAGGGCGTGATCGCCCTGCTGATCTCCGATATCGTGATGCCAAAGATGAACGGACGTGGCCTGATCGAGCACGTTGGCAAGACGCGTCCGGATACGAGCATCCTGGTCATGTCCGGTTACGCCGACGATGCCGTGCTACGCCATGGGATCCTTCTTGAAGCTAATTGCTTCGTGCAGAAGCCGTTCACCTTCCAGGCGCTTGGGGCCAAGATCAGGACCCTGCTCGATGGTCCGGTCCACAGCGTATAGCCCATCCGCTGCTGTGATACATTCAAACCGTTGCTATGACAGAGCGAGCTACTCCGCGATGGCTTGACGTTCTATGGCTCATTTTTCTCGGGGGACTTGCGCTTATTCCTCCCGTCGGCGAGCTCCATAAACAATTGCTGCTTCTCAGCATCGGCACGTTTCAGTTGCTGGAGAACCGCATCATTCAATTGGTCGGCAAAGGCGGTCCGATCTATGTCGTCGTGATCAAAATTGGGTTGGCGACCATCTTGATCAACCACACCGGCGACGCTGCTGCCATCCTCAGCCCCTATTACCCTATTTACTACCTCCCGGTCATGACCGCGGCCTTGTATTTCGGGCCGCTCGGAACGTTGTTTTGGACGCTGATGACTTCCGCGGCCTACAGCTCTTTTCTTTGGGAGGCGCGCAATAACTTCACCATCGATGCCAACAGCATTTCCCAGCTGTTAATGCGCGTTTTGTTTTTCTTCTTTGTGGCCATGACGGTGAACCGCTTTGTTATGCAATACCGGCTCCAGGTACAGAGATACCAGGAGCTGTCGGAAACATTGAGTGAAGCCAACCGCAGCCTGAAACAGGCCCAGGAGGAGGCGCGTCGCGCGGAACGCCTGGCCGCCCTGGGGCAGCTTTCCGCCGGCCTGGCGCACGAAATACGCAATCCTCTGGGTGTGATCAAAGGTTCCGCGGAACTGCTGACGCAGAAACTGGGAGCGTCGGATGCGCTTTCGAAAGAGTTGGCGGGTTACATTTACACTGAAGTCAATCGCGTGAGCGCGCTGGTCAGCCGGTTTTTGGATTTTGCCCGGCCATCGCAACTGGAACTGAACGCAGAGGACCTGACATCCATGGTGGATCGATGCTTAAAGACGGTGACCGATCAAGGCGCATGCGTGCGCGTTAAAGTACAGCGCGAGTATGCCACCGATCTTCCCATGGTGATGCTCGACCAGGACCTTTGTGAGCAGGTCTTTACCAACCTGCTGCTGAATGCCTGTGAAGCTATGGGAGAGCAGGGAGGCGAACTAAAGATCAGGGTTCATACGGCAGCTTCGGACGCAGGAAAAGAAGTCACCGTGGAAATTGAGGACAGCGGCCCCGGCGTCCCACCGGAATTGAAAGAACAGATTTTCAATCCGTTTTTCACCACCAAGAAGACAGGCGTCGGGCTGGGCCTGGCGATCGTCTCCAAGATTGTTGATGCGCACGGTGGTGCGGTCAAGCTCAGCAGCCCGCCGGGTCGGGGCGCATGTTTTCGGGTTTCTTTTCCGGCAGCCGAGCAAGTGAGTGTTGGATAAATCGGTTATCGAAATGGCAAACATCCTGATTATTGAAGACGAGCCCAGAATGCGCAGGCTACTCGAGATCAGCCTGAGCGAAGACGGACATAGTGTGCGCACGGCGGAACAGGCAGAAGCCGGTTTGAAATGTCTGCGTCAGGACGCGATTGACCTGGCCGTCACCGACCTCAAATTGCCGGGCATGAGCGGGCTGGAGTTCTTGCAGGAAGCCAAGCGGTTGCACAGCGGTCTCCCGGTAATCGTGATGACCGCTTATGGATCAGTGGAGACCGCCGTGGACGCCATGAAGGCTGGGGCCAGCGACTATGTGCTCAAGCCCTTCACCATGGCTGAGATGAAGCTGGTCATCAACAAGGAGCTTGATGTCCAGAAGGTGCGAGACGAAAACCGCAGCCTGCGGGAGGCCCTGGGCAAGCGCTACCATTTCCAGAACATTGTGGGCCGGAGCAAGAAGATGCAGGAAGTGTTGGCGCTGGTAGAACGCGTTGCTCCCACTAACTCCACGGTGCTGATCGGCGGCGAAAGCGGCGTGGGTAAAGACCTGATCGCCCGTGCCATCCACCAGAACTCGCGGCGGGCCTCCGGGCCGTTTATCAAGGTCAACAGCACCGCCATCCCAGACACGCTTTTTGAAAGCGAACTCTTCGGTTTCGAGCGTGGCGCATTCACTGGCGCACTGGCCAGCAAGCCAGGCAAGTTTGAACTGGCGGATAAAGGAACGCTCTTCCTCGACGAGATCGGCGACGTGCCCGCGCCCATCCAGGTGAAGCTGCTGCGGGTGCTTCAGGAACGCGAGTTCGAGCGTCTGGGCGGGACCAAGACGCTGAAGGTTGACGTCCGGCTGATTGCCGCTACCAACCGCGACCTGCGCGCGGCGCTGGAAGAAGGAACATTCCGCGAAGACCTGTATTACCGGCTCAACGTCGTTCCCATCGATATACCTCCGCTGCGCGAGCACAGGGAAGACATCCCCGATCTGGCGAACCATTTTCTTGTCCGCTTTATCCAGGAGAATGAAAAAAGGGTTCAAGGAATTACGTCTGAGGCAATGGGCCTGCTCACGGAATACCATTGGCCCGGCAACGTTCGTCAACTTGAAAACAGCATTGAGCGCGCTGTGGCACTCTCTGCTGGGCCGGTGATTGACGTCAAGGACATTCAGCTCGATACGGCCCCCGGCAAGAGCCACGTTGCAGCATCAACTCAGTTTCTTCCCGAAGGCATGACCCTGGAACAGTGGGAAGACAATATGATCCGCGAAGCCCTCCGCCGCGCCAACGGTAACAAGAGTCAAGCCGCGCGGCTGCTGGGCCTGTCAAGGAACGCGCTGAGGTACCGGCTGTCGAAACTGGGTGTGGAGGATGAAGAGGAGTAAGAACCCCGCACTCTAACTTCGCGTGCACTTCGCCACGATCAACGTAACGTCGTCATACTGTTCCTCCGGACTGAACCGATGGATCTCATTCACGATCGCGGACAACAGATTCTGTGAAGACAATTCACGATTACGCCGCAGCGTTTCAACCAAACGATGTTCCCCAAACTCTTCACCTGACGGATCGAAGGATTCGGTGATGCCGTCGGTATAGAGTGCGAAGGTGTCACCGGGCAACAGGCGGCACTCTTCGATCACGCAGTCCCACTCTTTGAAGAGCCCCAGCACGGTGCAGGTAGAATCGAGCCGCTCCAAAGTGTCATCGCAGTGTAGCAGAAGAGCGGAGAGATGTCCGCAGTTCGCGTAGCGCAAGAGCTGTGTCTTGTCGTCGTATTCGCCAAAGAAGAGGCTGGCGTAAGCGCTGTCCGGCGTGTTGTCATAGAACAGTTTGTTCACGGAGCGTAAGAGACGTTCTGGTTCGTCCAGTGCAAAGGCACACTGGCTGCGCAGGTTCGCCTGCAGATTTGCCATCAGAAGAGCCGCGGCGATTCCTTTCCCGGAAATGTCACCGAGCACCAGCCCGAGTCGTCCTCCACCCAGATTGAGGAAGTCATAGTAATCGCCGCCGACCTGGCGGGCCTGTATGCAGACGCCGGAGTAATCCAGAGTACTTAGCTGTGGCAGAGTTTGCGGGAAAAGTCTGGCCTGTACCTGTTTTGCAATTTCCAGTTCGTGAGTTGCGCGGCGGTCGGATTCCAGCTTCTCCGCTGCGGCGCGTCGTTGTGCTTCTACGGCCTTGCTCATTTCGTCGAAGCTGACCAGCGCGAATGAGTTGTGGTCGATATCCTCGAAACGCGTGAACACTCCTCCCCAAATCGGCGTCTGTTTTCCCAGCAGCAGGGATGCAGCACGCGAGCCGTCCGTGGCTTGCTGCCGGTATTTGATGCGCCTCAGACGTGGTGTATGACGAAATTTAACTCCGCGCTGTCTCCATTCCGTGTACTTGGCAGCAACGTCTTCCGTCACAAACGCTATCCCCGTAGGCCGCCCAATGAGCTTGTACTCCTCTGAGTCTGGCTCAGGCGCGATCAGCGTGAGCACCGCCGTTCCATCCGGCGGAGCGACGGCGACCCAGCGTTGTCCGGATTGAAGGCATACATCAAAAGCCAGACTGAATCCAAGCTGGTCCACGTAGAAGCGAAGGCTGCGGTCCTGATCGCGAACAAAAATGTTGACCGCGTGAACGCGGAGGTACGAGCTCTGCTGGTTCGTACGAAGATCAGGCTGGTCCGCTATATCGACTGAGGGCGAGGTAGCCATGGCGATGATTATAAAACCTTAAGGCCGGCCTGTCCTCAGTAAGGAGAAAGCCACTCGGGCCAAATTCGGGGTGGCCAAATTCAGAGGAGCGACAGTTGCCGCTCCTCTTTTGGTAAGTTCGTTGCGAGGTTCAGAAGCGGAAGGTGATTCCGGTTGCGAACCGAAAATTGTTCTGGTGTGTCGCCAGACCTGTGAAGGTACCGGGCCCAAAAATATTGTTGGCGATCGCGTTCATGTCATGGCCGGTGTAGAGATAGTCGAGTTGGCCAAGGCGGAGGCCAAAGTGCGAGCTCATGTTGTAGTCCACACCTCCGCCCAGGGCCATGGCAAAAGCCGAATCGGAGACGGCCGGTAGCGACGTGATCGGCAAGCCAGTAATGGAAGTTGTCGAGGAACTGGCCAAGCGATTGACGCCGAACAGCGCGTGTACAAACGGCGTGATTTTGCCAGCATGGGTCGAGACGACGGGGCCGAACAGAAATGAGTGCGAATGCCCTGCGGGAAGACCGGAAATGCTGCTGCCGCTGGACGTGGTAAGCAGGCTGCCGTAGTTACCGCCCAGGTCGGCGGCGATCCCCAGCGTGCGGTTGGCGTTGAATTGAATTTGCGTGTCCCAGCCACTGAACTTGGATGCCACTCCAAATGTACCAGTGGACGTTCCGAAAAAAGAATCCAGCGTGGGACCATTCAATCCGCTGTTATCAGTGTGCAACAGCGAATAGCCGCCGAAAACCTGCACCTTGGAAGTGGAATCCTGGCCAACGCCGAACGAAGACGCCAGAAGAGTGAAAAGACTTAGCATAAATGCACATCGAATTATCATAGTTAAATGATCTCCATATGAAATTAAGCACCTCCCCAGGAGGCTCTGGATTCCTGACTTTCGTCCGCAAGAGTTAACCTTCGGGATGTGCGATGCCTCTTATAGATTGTTTTGCAGAGGTAAGAGTGTGTTGCGGGCTTAACAGTTGTATGCCCAATCTGGAACGACCGCTAAGATTTGTAAGCTGTAAAAAACAGGCAAGAACAACGTAAACCCTATAGGCCGGAAAGCGCCCAGGAACGGCCCGTGAATAGCAGGTTTGTCTTGATCGTGAACTTGCAGCGACGGACTCATGCATGAGCCCGATTCTCGGGTGCGCTGCGAATGATCCTGCGTACCTCGCATGGTTCGTTTTGCGCTTTCTCGCAATCTCCGCGCTACCTGGGCCGGTTTTACTTCGTATAATCGAAGCGCATGGTCAACGCGACTACCAGAAATCAGACCGACCTGCGCCAGCAAGTTGGCCAGCTTCTCATCCTTGGTTTTGACGGGCTTGCCGTGGACAGCAAGCTGCGCACCACGCTGGCCACGCTCCAGCCCAGTGGCGTGATCTTATTTGCCCGCAACATTGAAGAGCCCAGGCAGACATGGTCTCTGCTGCGGGACTCGCAGTCAACCACGAAGACCCCCATGTTCCTTTGCGTTGATCTTGAAGGTGGCACGGTGGACCGGCTGAAGAAGGTCATTGCTCCCGCGCCTTCTGTACAGCAGGTCTTCGCTACGGGCAATCGCAGGTTGTTCCGCATGCACGGAAATATTCTGGGGTTGGAAGCGCGCGCGCTGGGCTTCAATACGGATTTCGCGCCGGTGTTTGATCTCGGATTAGAAGCTTCACGTAATGTTCTGGCGACGCGCACCGCCTCCGCCGACCCACAGCAAGTAGTGCAGTATGCGCGCGAGTTTCTCCGCGGATTGAAGGCATCGAAAGTATTGGGTTGCGGCAAACACTTTCCCGGATTAGGCGAAGCCAACCTCGACAGCCACCACAGCATGCCTACGGTGAACAAGCGTTGGAAGAAGATGTGGGCAGAAGACTTACTGCCTTATCGCGAACTGCGCCGCCAGATTCCGTTTGTGATGGTGGCCCACGCGTCCTACCCTGAAATTACCAAAGACAACCTGCCTGCTTCTCTTTCACGGAAGTGGATGCAGGATGTTTTGCGCAGGAAGGTCGGCTACAGCGGACTGATTATCTCTGATGACCTGGAGATGGGCGGAGTCCTTTCGACCGGAGAAATTGAAGACGTGGCCGTAGAGACCCTGCGTGCCGGCGCCGACATGTTCCTGGTATGCCATAACCAGGAACTGGTCTGGCGGGCCTATGAAGCAGTACTGCGTGAAGCCGAACGCGACCGCAGATTCGCCGCGCATATTACGCAGGCCGCCACGCGAGTGCTGCGATTCAAGAAGCGTTCCTCTGAATTGCGTGGGTTTGCCGCTGAGCCCAAAACGGCAGCTGTAGAAAAGCTCAGGAAGGTGGTCAGTAAGTTTTCGCGAATCATTGAAGGTGAAGATAAGGAGCGCAAGAGGTGATCGTTGCCGGGGTCATGAGCGGAACGTCGGCGGACGGCATCGATGTGGCCCTGATTCGTGTCCGCGAGACCAAACAAGGCCGCGATCTCGATTTGAAGTTTGACTTGCTTGGTCACGAACACTTTGCCTATCCGGCCGCAGTCCGCGCCGCTGTGCTCAAAGCCATGAACGCTGCGAGCACCAGCGTGGCTGAGCTGTCAAGGCTGAATTTTCTCTTGGGTGAGCTTTATGGCGATGCGGTGGGCAAAGCACAACGCAAGATCGGCGCTCGTTCTCTGGAACTTGTCGGATGCCACGGACAGACCATCTATCATCAGGGCGAAGCCCGGCCCTATCTGGGCAAGAAGATCGCGTGCACATGGCAGACGGGTGAAGGCGCGATAGTTGCCGCGCGCCTGGGTGTTCCCGTGGTTTCAGATTTTCGTCCCGCGGACATGGCGGCTGGTGGCAAAGGCGCGCCGCTGGTTCCTTTTCTGGACTTCGCTGTTTTCCGCAGTGGCCAGGCCGGGCGGATTGTTCAGAACATCGGCGGCATTGCCAATCTCACCGCCATTCCCGCGGCAGCCAAGCCCGAAGACGTGATGGCGTTTGATACCGGACCGGGAAATATGGTCATCGATCAACTCATGCAGAAACTTTTTGGCAAGCCGTATGACTATAACGGGCAGATCGCAATGCATGGAACGGTCCTTGAGCCCCTTCTGAGGGAAATGTTGCGTGCGCCCTACTTCAAGCGCAAGCCGCCCAAGGCTGCGGGCCGCGAAGAATTTGGAGAGGACTACGCCAGGACTTTTCTGCGCAAATGTGAACACGCAGCCAAGCACGACGCGATTACTACCGCTACGGCTCTCACAGCGCACTCCATCGCACTGGCGATCAGCAGGTTTGTTCTGCCCACGGGCAAGTATCGCGATTACATTGTTTCTGGTGGCGGCACAAGGAACCACGCTTTGATGCGGATGCTGGCGAAAGAAATTTCCAGGCTCGGACTCAAACTCGCATCCTCAGATGACTTTGGCGTTCCCAGCCAGGCCAAAGAGGCCATGGCGTTTGCTCTGCTGGCGTATCAGAGCTGGCGCCGGCAGCCGTCGAATATTCCGTCGGCGACGGGAGCAAAGAAGCCTGCGATCCTGGGCAAGATTTCGTATGCTTAGCATTTCTAACCACCAAGGGCACGAAGGGCCACGAATCGTCTTGCCTTCGCGAATGAAACTCCTTCGTGTTCCTTTGTGTCCTTTGTGGTTGAGCGCCGTATTGTTGCTGTCCTGTATTTCTTGTGGCAAGCACGCTGATCCCAACACGCTGGTGATGATCATTGAGAGCAGCCCAACCAACCTTGATCCGCGTGTGGGTACGGATGCCCAGTCAGAACGCATCGATGAACTGATCTTCGATCCGCTGGTGCACCGCGACGACCACTTCAACATGGTCCCATGGGTAGCGGAAAAGTGGGAGGTCCCTAATCCGCGTACTTATGTCTTTCATTTGCGCCAGGGCATCCGCTTTCACGATGGCCGGACTCTGACTTCGCGTGACGTGAAGTGGACGCTGGACAGTATCCGCGACGGGTCACTCATCACTCTGAAGACCACTACCTACAAACTGGTAGACCACGTTGATGCGCCAGACGAGTCCACGCTTGTCATCCATCTTTCGGAGCCTGATGGCACCCTGCTTTACAACGTGTCGAATGGAGCATTCGGTATTGTTCCCTATGGCAGCGACAAGCAATTCAACCGTAATCCCATTGGCTCTGGTCCGTTCCGTTTTGTTTCGCAGGACCCGGATAGCGATGTAATCCTCCAGCGCAATGACGGCTATTGGGGCTCGCATGCTCAGGTTGAGCGTGTCCGTCTGGTCATCGTGCCGGATGCCACCACGCGCGCGCTGGAGCTACGCAAGGGTAGCGCCGATATTTCTCCCAGCGGTTCATTGAGCGCGGACATGGTAAGCACGCTCCGCCGTGACCGCAATCTTGAGATTGAGCAGGAACCAGGCACCGTGCTGGCCTATCTCGCCTTCAATCTGCGCGATCCTATTTTGAAAGATGTCCGCGTGCGTCAGGCGATGGCTTATGCCGTTGACCGCGGCGCTATGCTGCATTACTTGTTTGGCGACCAGGGCCGTCTGGCGGATAGCGTCCTCCCGCCGCAGCACTGGGCTTACAGCGGTGACGTGGTGCATTACCCCTGCGATCCTGACAGAGCCAACGCTTTGCTTGACGCTGCTGGATACAAGCGTGGAAAAGACGGCACTCGTTTTCATCTTACGATGAAGACCGGAACGGAGGAAACAACGCGTCTGCTGGCGGCGGTATTGCAACAACAGTTGCGAAAAGTCGGGATTGCGCTCGATATCCGCAGCTTTGAATTCGCCACTTTTTATGCCGACGTGGTGAAAGGCTCTTTTCAGATCTACTCGCTGCGCTGGATCGGCGGCAATGAAGACCCGGACATTTTTTACTATGCCTTCCACTCTTCCAGCTTCCCGCCCAAGCATGCGAACCGCAGTTATTACGTTAACCCGGAAATGGACCGCCTCATTGACGCCGGGCGCAACTCAGTTGACCAGGAAAAGCGCAAACAGATTTACGCTCAGGTGCAGCAAATTCTGGCGCATGATCTGCCGTACATTAATCTCTGGTATTTTGACAATGTTGTCGTGCACTCCCGCCGCGTCAGGAACCTCCGGCTCAATCCTCCGGGCAACTATGATTATCTGACTACGGTTGAATTGGTCCGGTGAGTGTGGGATGTATGCTGATATGGGACTTTTTGGGGACGAATCACAGTACAAGGCCAAACGGAATCGCCCGGCAGTGTTAATATCACAAGTTCCATTTACATGCAGATCCTTTTCATTGGCGATATTTTCGGCAGCCCTGGGCGCAAGATTGTGCGGGACCATCTTGCCCATGTGGTCGAGACAAACAAAGTTGATCTGGTGATCGCCAACGCGGAAAATGCCGCTGGCGGATTCGGACTAACGCCAGCCATTGCCGACGAAATCTTTGATCTGGGTTGTCACGTGCTGACTACCGGCAATCACATCTGGGACAAACGCGAGATCGTGGATTACTTCAACTCCGCCAATGGCGACCCGCGCGGGCGTGCGCGCAAGGTCCTGCGTCCGGCCAACTATGCGGAAGGCGTCCCCGGCGTGGGTGTTTACGAAGGCGCGACTCCCCAGGGACAGGCCTACGCCGTGATCAATCTGCAGGGGCGCGTCTTCATGCATGACAGCGATGATCCTTTCCGTAAAGTGGACGCGTTATTGCAACAGATCACAGCCAAGGTCATCGTGGTCGATTTTCACGCGGAAGCCACGTCGGAAAAGATCGCGCTGGGATGGTATCTTGATGGGCGTGTAACAGCAGTTCTGGGGACGCACACACATGTGCCGACAGCGGACAGCCGCATCCTGCCCAACGGTACTGCGTACCAAACCGATGTGGGAATGACCGGCCCGTACGACAGTGTGATCGGCGTGCAAAAAGAGCAGGTGCTGCAACGCTTCCTGACCGGGCTGCCAGGCCGCTTTGAAGCCGCAAAAGGAGACCCTCGGCTCTGTGGCGTGCTCATTGAGTGCGACGGCAGTACCGGACGCGCACGTGCCATCCAGAGGTTGATGCTGGGCGAATGATCCGGGGTTTTTCGGACTTGGCTGAATCAGTGCGCTTGCTGGACTAGTGGGTATGCTGGACCAAGAAGAGCCACTTATCGTCGGACTCTATACTGACCGCGCCTTGCTGCCGGGCCCAGGACAGAAACCCTTCCGGCGCATTCTTAACCCCATAAATATTTGCTAAACGCAAATTTCGTATGCTCTGCCAGCGAATGCCGGCGAGGTTGGTATTACGCAGGTCGGCGTTACCGAGGTTTGCGTCAGAAAAGTCGGCGCCGCTCAGGTCAGCGCCGGAAAAATCGGCGTCATCCAATTGGGCCCTCGGAAACGATGCCTTGCTCAAAATGCTATTGCGAAAGTTAGCTGAGGTCAGTGTGGCGTCTGCAAAATCGGCTGACTGGAAGTCGCTGTTGCGAACGTCGGCCTTGGTGAAGTCGGAGCGCAGCAGGCGGGCATGCTGCATCTGTATCCCCTGCAGAAACGCTCCGGAGACATTGACGCCTACGAGTGGAACGCCATCGACGTTCAATTCCTGTAGTGCCTCAATTCTTCCGCCGTTGCCGCCCTTGCCCTGCGCGGTGTTCACTACCTGCCAGGCCTGATAGTGTTTCTGCTTGATGCGATCGCCCGACTCATAGAAATAGAATATGACCGCGATGAGAATGGAAAAACGCCCCAGATACTCCAGCACCTCCAGGAAATTCCAGTTGCCTAAGAGGTATGCGACCCATTCCCAGACAAATTCCACGGCAAGAAAGGGAATTGCCCATGAGTATCTGAGCCCACTTCGCTGTTTGGCCCACGGTTCAGGCCTCTGTCTGTGCACTTGGATCAGCATTGGTCAAACAATCCTACGGGCTTTCTGGACCACAAGTATAACCGACGTTTTCGCGACGTATTCCCGAACTTCCTGAGCACGCAAACCGTTGCGCAAGAGTTGTGCGATCAAGCTAGAACCAATAAAAAGGCAGCCCTTTGCGGACTGCCTTCTTGCCGTTTTTCCTGGCGCCTATTTTTTCTTCTTCGTTGCGCCTTTCTTCGTTACTGGAGGCTTAGCTACTGGCTTGGCCCCGGGCAGTTCACCTTTTTCCATGGTGAACATGAACGGATTCGGAGCGTAGGCGGTAAATACTCCGATGATGTCAATGGTTGACCCCTTAGCGGGCGGATGCAGCAGGGGTTTTTCCATGATCATGTGCACATCGGCTTTGTCGGCTGCCTGGTTGTCTTCAGTAAGGGCGGCATCAACGAAGTCAGCGGCTGAGGTAATCACTTTAACGCCGGGCAGTTTTACCTTGACCTCGCCACCCTTCTGCTTGTCTTGAATCACCTGCCAGACCTTTTTCGCTGACTCGCCGGCTGCTGGGGAACAATCCCGATGGCTGAGGACAAACTCATAGTCCTGGAATGAAAGCTCGGCCGCGTTCTTGCCCGCGTCGGCCGCGACGTCACACTCGGTTGGAGCAGGCTTGATGGAAGTTGCAAAATCGGGGCTCAGGGTCGGTTGTGCGGCGGCTGCGGCCAGGAGTTCATCCCAACCGTCAACTCCGCCGTGATACCTCTTGTACATGGCTTTGCCGTAGTCGGAAATTGCTTTCTTTGCTGCGGCGTTGGCGCCGGCCAGATTGTAAGCTTTGGCAATGTACCAAAGCCCGTTCACGTCCATTGGCGTCATGGACAATAGCGTGATGCCGAGCCGGTACGCGTCCTGCAGGTTCGTGGGCTCGAGCTGGTACGCTTTTGATAGGTGGTCGCGGGCAGCGGCATAGTCTTTGATTTGCAGGTACCCGAGGCCAGCTGCACCTTCGAAGATGTCCGCCATCTGGGTGCGCAGCTTTGCGAAATCGGCATCCGACGTGTCTGACGGCTTGGTCCACTTGGACAAGGCGTCCAGTCCGCTCATTGCGTCTTTGCGGGCTTTTTCAACCTTCTCAGGAGTAGTAGCCTGGGACGCTTCAATGAAGACCAGAATGGCCAGTGCGCGAACGTTGTTGGGCTCGACTTCCAGGATTTTGCGCGCTGCCTCTTCCACTTTCGCCTGATTGCCAGCCTGCTGATAGGCCGACATGGCCTGCGTCATCGCTTCCATTTTGACGATACTTTGCGGGTATTGCGCGATGAATGCTTCCATCGCCGTCGCCTTGGCGGCGGGGTCCTGCGTGTTGAGCGCAGTGATGTAAGCGTTGTACTCCGCTGGGTCCTTAATCACTTTTTGGCTGGTGGCCTGATCGGACTGCGAGGCCGGTGTTTGGGAAGGCGAGGCTCCCTGCGCCAGGGCCCCTATGGTTGCCGCTAGCACAAACATCACAAGCTTTTTTTTCATTTTGAAATTGCTCCTTCAGTCCATCACTGCAAAATTTATTGGGGCACTACCGAATTTCATGGAGACTGCCATTTTCTTCGGCCTGTCCCACGCGATGGGAGTCTGGCCTTCTTGATGCCGAGCCTGTCCTTACTTACGTACGGAAAACCCTGAGTCACGGATTATAAAAGACCAAAGCCACTTTTAGGCAAGTTACCAAAAAAAGGGCCATTTACTTGGCGGGTGCGAATCACCCGGTTTCGACTGGGGATGCTGGTAACCCAAGCATGATCCCAGCCTGTATTGAATGTTGACGAAATGAAGGCCGAGCCTAGGCGACCCGCCTCCCCATCCGTTTATCCGACTCGCTTTCTGGCCGCGCCGGCATGGTGCACCGGAGGCTTGGGTTTTGCCGCAGCCGGCAGTTCGCCTTTTTCCATAGTGAACATAAACGGATTTGGCGCATACGCGGTAAACACGCCAATGATGTCGATGCTCGTTCCCGGAGCGGGTGGCTTCGTCATGGGCTTTCCCATCACGATATGCATATCGGCTGTGTTGCCCTGCTGATTGTCTTCTGTCAACGCGGCTTCAATGGAGTTCCTGGTTGCGGCGATGACCTTCACTCCGGACATTTTCACTTTGGCTTCGCCGTTTTTCTGTTTGCTCTCGATGGCTTCCCACACCTGTTTGGCGGCTGCACCAGCGTCAGCAGAGCAGTCCCGATGAGACAGAACGAACTCCCAGTCGCTGAAGGAAAGTTTGTCCGCGGGATTCTGTTTGACGGCGTCAGCCGCTATTTCGCACTCCGTGGGAGCGGCTTTGACGGTAAAATCCGCAGGTATCGCTGTCTGTTTGGCCGCGTCAGCCAGGAGCTTGCTCCAGCCGTCAACTCCGCCGTGGTATTTCGTGTACACAGACTGTCCGTAATCACCGATCGCTTTTTGTCCCTCAACGTTATTACCGTCCAGAGTGACGGCTTTGGCAATGTACCAAAGCCCTTTTACGTCTATTGGGTTCATCTTCAGATCGGTAAGGCCGAGTTGGTAGATGTCCTGCAGATTGTTCGGGTCCAATTGAGTAGACTTTGTGTAATAGGCGCGCGCAGCGGCGTAATCGTTCGCTTGAAGGGCGCCAAACCCAGCAGCGCCTTCAAAGATCTCCGCCATCTGATCTTTCGATTTTTCAAAATCCGCATCGGACATTCCTTCGGGCTTCTGCCAGGTAGGCAGCAACTGCAATGCTTTTTCCGCTACAGATCGGAGCTTGGCAGCCTTAGGCAAATCTGTCACCCGCGAGCGCTCGATGATCGCCACAACAGTCAACGCGCTAACGTGATTGGGGTTGATCTCCAGGATTTTGTACGCGGTCGCCAGAGCGCTGGACGCAGCCTCCACCTCCTTCGGGTTACCGGCCTGATGGAAAGCTGCCGTGACCTGCTGATAGGCTGCCATAGTCTGCTCCAGGGCATCAATCTTCATAATGCTCTGAGGGTATTGGGCGTTGAAGGTTTCCATGGCCTGGGCCCTTGCCATGGGGGTCTGCGTCCTCAGCGCGGCCATATAGGCGTTGTACTCCGCATCATCCTTGATTATTTTTTGATTGGCAGGCACATCGACAGACTGTCCCTGATTTGAGGACGCACCCTGGGTCCCGGAAGGTGAACCGCCCTGCGCCAGAGCCGCTGTGGCTAGCACAAGCACAACAAACGTGACAAGCACTCTTTTCATTTGACATAGCTCCTTCAGTCCCTCATTTCACTTAAAAAAATGATGACCAAATACCATTGCCAGATCGATGACGTCAGCTCGCCGTCCTGCAAAACTCCCTTCCTAACCCCGCGAGCCGGACTCAAAATCGCCTGAAATATTGAGCAGCGGATTATAAAAGAGTGGCCCCGCCCCTGGGCAAGTGTTTGCGTCAAAAAACTGAGCACTTTTAATAATCAGATGCATAGTCTCGGCGGATCGTTATCCGGCGTGCCCCTTGAGCTTGGTTTCTTCCCCACCGGAAAGCCCACTGCCTTGTTTGTTTGACACCAAAGGGCGCAAAATCGTTCCTTGGAACCCGCTAAAATGTGGGGTTTGATGATACAAAAGCATGATATGCAAGGAAATACTACGAACGACATTTTGCCAAAAATTGCCCTGATCACCGGTGGCGGTCGTGGGATTGGGGCCGCCATCGCCCGCAAACTGGCCAGCCTGGGCGCTACAACTATCATCTGCGGAAGGACTTTGGCTCGCCTGGAAGAAACGGCGGTGCTGATTCGATCGGCGGGCGGACAGTGCGAAGCCATAGCTTGCAATGTTGCCGACTGGAACTCTGTAGCGACCCTGGCGGATCGTGTGCAGAAAACATTCGGCCGGCTTGACGTCCTGGTGAACAACGCGGGAATCGGCAGCTTTGGCGGCCCTCTTCACACCATGCCGGCGGAGAAATGGGACGCCATCATGAACACCAACCTGCGCGGCGTCTTTTACATCATTCGCGCTTTTGCGCCCACGATGATTTCCGGTGGCGGCGGTGACATCATAAACATCTCATCCATCGCGGGGAAGAACGCTCTGCCCAACGGCGCTGCGTATGCCGCATCCAAATGGGGGCTGAATGGGCTTTCTTATTCCGTGGCGGAAGAGTTGCGTGCACACAACATTCGTGTCTCCGTCATATGTCCCGGCTCCACGCACACTGAGTTTTCACCCCACGCAGGGAAGAGTCCGGACAGCATGTTGAAGGCGGAAGATGTGGCCCACGTAGTTGGTATGCTGGTGACTCAGGGTCCGCAGTCCTTCGCCAGTGAGATTGTTCTGCGTCCGACGAAGAAACCGTGAGGAGATCGGGTGATCGCGCGTGATCGCCGTCATCGGGTGATCGGGAATCCCCAATCTCACCGCAGAGGTCGCGAAAGCGCAAAGGAAGTAAAGGGTAAACGATAAACAAAGAGCCGGCTGGCCGTGGTCCGTTGCGCTAGAGACTTAGCTCGAGCCAGGAAATGGCTCAGGAACCACAAAGGAGCAAACGGTTTTTCCGATCACGCGCGATCACCAGATCACGTGCGATGGCGGCGATCTTTCCTACGCGTGTTCCTGCTCGGGCAAGAATACCGGCTCTTGTGGCTCCAGGGGCTTTCCCGCCGACGCCGGCACCGGTACCAGAAGTGCTTCCTTGCGATAGACCAGATTACTGGCATTAAACGTGGCCAGTTTGAAGCCGTGTCCGTGGGTGATAGCGTCCGTGGGGCAGGCTTCAACGCAGTAGCCGCAGAAGATGCAGCGGTTGTAGTCGATGTTGTAGACCTTGGCGTAACGCTCGGCTCCGCTGATGCGGTTTTCTTCCGTGTTCTCCGCCGCCTCGATATAAATGCAATTGGAAGGGCAGGCGGCCGCGCATAGAAAACAGGCCACGCATTTTTCCAGTCCGTTCTCATCGCGCTGCAACTCGTGCAGCCCGCGGAAACGCTCCTGGAAAACAGCTCCTTCGTTAGGCAATTTCTTGTTGGGATAATCTTCCACCACGGTGGGAGCAAACATCTCCCGCAGCGTTACCGACATCCCTTTGGCGATTCCGAACACATCGCGAAAGATCGACATGCCAACAGTATAATGGCTAATCACGGTGGAGACAAAGGGCGCACTCAGTCGAGCCAGTTTGACACCTCAGTGTGGCAACGGCACTCTTGCCGGTGCTATCTTTAAATTCGACAGTCGGGGCGGCTGTGCCACACGTTTCGTTGCCAGCTGCGCTACCACTCGCGCCTGACTTGCAAGGTCTTCGGCAAAACTTATCTTATGAAAACACGTTGGGTACTTCTCGCGTTGCTGCTGTTTGCTGCTTCTGCTTTTTCGCAGACTAACCCCAAAAACCCCTGGGCTGATTGGGACTTCTTAATCGGACACTGGCCTGCCGCCCAAGGCGGCGGTGTGCCGGGGCAAGCAAGTTCCGGTTCTTTTTCCGTCCTGCCGGATTTAGGGGGCAGGTTTCTGGTGGAACGAAGCCACTCTGAATATCCCGCAGCCAATGGACGCCCGGCGACCATTCATGACGATCTGATGATCATTTACCCCGAAGCCGGTGTGACCAAGGCCATCTATTTTGACAATGAAAACCACGTGATTCATTACGACGTGAGCCTCTCGGCGGACAAGAAGAAAGTGGTTTTCCTAAGCGAGAAGGCCGCGGGTGCGCCTCAGTTTCGCTTGACCTATGAAGACGCCGGGCAAGGCGCGCTCAAGATCACCTTTGAGATCGCTTCTCCAGACAAGCCAGGCCAGTTTTCCAAATACGTGGAAGGAACCGTGCACAGACAGCCACCGGCTTAGAGCAGCACGGCGCATCCACGCTGTTCCAGCAGCTCAAACCAATGCGGGATGCGGTGCAGCTTGTTCCATCGCAAGTCCAGTTTCTCCAGCTTGCTCAGATGTGCCAAGGAATCCGGCAGGTCCCGCAGTTGGTTGGAGCGCAGGTCCAGGTGTGTGAGCTCTGCCAGACGCCCCATCGAATCCGGAAGCGATTTCAATGCGTTGTTCCTGAAATCGAGGACGGCAAGACCGCTCATATCGCCAATCGACTCAGGTAATTCAGACAATTGGTTGTTCTGCAAACGCAGCTCACGAAGTTGGCTGAGCCTTCCGATTGATCCAGGAAGCCCGGCCAGCCGGTTGTTATACAAATGAAGCTCTCTGAGTTCCCCGAGTTCTCCGATGGACTCAGACAGAGCGGCCAACTGGTTGTTGTAAAGCCGCAACTCACGCAGACCGACAAGTTGGCCGAAGTCTTCGGGCAGGCAAGTCAGCCGGTTGTCGGTAATGTTCAGATAGGCAAGCTTGGTCAACCGGCACAGCGATGAAGGGACCGACGAAAGATGGTTGTTGCTCAAATAGAGAAAGCGGCTGAGATTGGTCAGATCTCCAAGCGATTCGGGCATGCGAGTGAGTGCGTTGTGCCCCAGGTCCAACGTGTGCAGATGGGACAGATTACCAATGTTCTCCGATATTTCCGTGATCTCATTGATCGACGGGTTGAGCACGCGCAGCTCTCGCAGTTGCCAGATCGATTCCGGCAATGAGGTCAACTGATTTCCCGCTACATTGAGTTCTTTGAGCTGCTTGAGTTCCCCAACAACTGATGGAACCGACCGCATCCTGTTCTGGTAGACGCATAAAACTTCAAGGTTCTCCAGCTTCCGAAGGCCCTCGGGAAGGTCCGTCAGCAGGTTTCCGTCGAGATGAAGCTGCTTGAGGGCGGACATTTTTAGGACTTCATCGGGCAGCTGCGTCAACTGATTGCCATCAAGGTTCAGGTAGGTCAGTTTTGAGAGGTCTGCCGGAAGCGCGGGAAGATGCGTCAGCCTTTGACCGCGTAGGTCCAGGCTGGTTTCTCCGTTTGTCACCGGCTTCTCCAAAATTGCAAATGTACCTGCGCCACCAGAGCTGAAACTACGTCCCGGTCGACCTTGTCTGGAAGGGAAGAACCGGCAACGGCTTCTTCCACTTCTTGGAACAGGCCCTTTGCGTGGGCCAGTACGTGCTCAAATGTCCACGCTCCACTGCGGACCTCAATCAACAGGTCTTTTTCCGGACGTGGCAATGTGATGCGGCGATGCGTCATTAACTCCAGGCATTCATATAAAAGACGAAGTCCGTGCATCGCGGCTTTTGTGTCATAGCCGTATTTGCCGATGTATTCAGGTCTCTGTCCCTTCTTGCCGCTCCCTTTTTCGCCAGTAAGCCGCTTGAACTGTGAATCGGCAAAACCAAGAAACTGCCTGGCTGATTCGCGTGAGAGAAATAACTGGCGCTTCGCCTGAATCTTCTTCCAGGTTTTCGGCACGACTTCCTTTGGCTCAGCAAAAATGAAATGCAGTGCGGTGGCATTGCCCCTGGCTGCCATGCCGGCCCACTTGCGCAGGGAGTAAAGCGTTATATCAACGTCATCAGGGCCGTTGCGACGCTCATTGCCGGCCGTGGACCAGACAAAATGCTCCCGCGACTTCAGGCCCAACGCGTGTTCTGGATCTTCGATGTATATGCCGTAGATGTCCGTATCGTCGGTCTTACCGACTTTGGCGCCGTGAAGTTCAGACCCGCCGACAAAGAGATGAATGAGGTTCTTTGGACGATCAAAACCGGAACGAGCGACTAGTTTTAACAACGGTTGGGCTTTAGTCTTTTTCTTTGGCACAAATTCCTTTGCCTGTTTTCTATTTTCGCTGAACCAGGCGCAGCTATTTTCCAAGGTCTGTTATGACGCCCGCCAGGCCGTGCACAACTTTGGCCATTCTTCCATAATCGAGCGTGTCCGGCCTGTCGGTTGGTTCATGATAATTCCGGTTGCGAAACGGAGCGGTGTCGGTGACCATGATGGCCGGATAGCCCTCCTGCCAGAACGACCAGTGATCGGACCAGCCCACGCCCGCAATCCATCCCGGAACCGCGCTTCCTTCAGATGGAAACTGCACGGATTTCCTGAAGGAACGAACCGCATCTCGAACCAATCCGCGGGAGGAGAGATTGCCAATAAAGGCGATAAAGTCACCTTTGGAAGGGTAAAGTGACTTGAAGCCCTCAGGATACTGCTGGCTGCCTTCGGCATCCAAATACATTCCGATGGTCTCGATCGAGAGGGCGGCGACAATATTTTCTTTCTTCCGATGTGCTTCTTTCGCGTAAACCCAGCTTCCCATGTTTTCTGTCTGAAAATGCGGCGGCTCTTCATTAACAAAGGCGACAAATCGAACCGTGCGCGCTGGATGAGAGCTCTTGAGCAGCCTGGCCAATTCCAGCAAAGCAGCTACGCCGCTGGTGTTGTCGTCAGCGCCGGGGCAATCAAAGACGGTATCGTAGTGTGCCCCGACTATTACAATCTCATTGGCTCGCGCGCCGCCATGGATTTCAGCAGTCAGGTTGCGCACTTTCCTCATCCGCACAACGTATTCTTGTGATCTGACTTCATAGCCCTGCGCCTTTAGAGCATCTTCAACGTACTGTGCCGTTCTCTGCAACGGTTCATAGGCAATGACATTGCGCTCTCCTATGGTGCCGGCAATGTTTGCGACATGCTTGTTGAGATTGAAGCTGATCTCGGATTCCTCAGCCGAGAGCGGAGGGAGAGCACCGGAAAATGATTTTCCCGGCATGCTTGTCATGTACAAAACAACGCTGGCCCCCGCTATCCCGATGGACAGCAAGGTCAACGCGAAACGTAACCAGATTCGTCGGGCACCGCGAAAGAGCTTCAGATTCACCTGCCTGAATTAGGTACAGTTGGCACCGAATACGTCCAATGTTTCTCATAATCCCGGCCATTGCGCCCAATTGTCGTTTCGCCATCCTTATGAATCGTTATGCGGCGCAAGCCGCTGTCCTTCGGGTCAAACCATAGTTCGAGCATTTTGGAAGAATCGCCGTCAATCGTCGTGCCCGACCTGTCAATCCGCGGCACCGGCTTATAGAGCCAGATTCTTGCTCCCGTGCCGTCGGCCGAAGAAGGTTTCCCTATGACTCGTTCTACCTCTGCCTGGTTGGGATACGGGGTGTCCAGGACCCAAGGCCGTCCGCTTCCTCCCACGAGGATATGCGATTTGTCAGGATCTTCGCGCATTAAGGAATTCGCGTAATTAAGCACGCTGTCATTGATGGCGCTTGCTTGCGCCGCTGCTTTTCCTACAGATTCTTCTCGTTGTCTTGCAGCTTCTCTTTGATGGCGCGAAAGGATTTCAATGCATAAATAAGAGATCGCGAGAGCAATCAAGATATATACGCCAGTTTTTGTTTTCATTTGTGCACCGCCGCCTACGCTTTGGTACCGTAATCCGTCTCAAACGTCTGGCCCAGAATCTGGTTCAAGTGATGCTTGAGGTGCGCAACATAGTCGGCGGCGATCCACTCCAGCGTGGCCGGCGGGTTCTTGCCGATGTTGCATGTGATCTTGGCGGCTTCTGGAGCCAGGCTGTTGATCACGTGAGCAAGGAAACGGTTGTAGCTGGCCCAGAAATCGACCAGAAAATTCCAGTCCACTTCAGTAAAGCGCTGTAACTCCACCAGAGGGTCCTGATCGTAGCCCGGAAACACCAGGCCGCCCTGGAGCGAGGCGCGGACAAAACGCTGATGATTGTTGGACGCGGAATCCAGCAGGTGTCCCAGAACCTCTTTTCTCGACCACTTTGTTGGACTCGGCCGCACGGAGGTGTCGGCGTTGTCCAGTTTTGCGAGCAACGGCTTGGCCTGAGCAACAGTCCTGCCCAAATCGGTTGCGATGGCGGAAAACGGATTACTCAATTCCCAACTCCTTCCACTTGCCGTTCACAACGGCCTTTGTCTTTTCTTCCATCAGGATCTCATCGGGCCATGGGCGGGTAAAGCCCTCGGTCGGCCATTTGCGCGTGGCATCAATGCCCATTTTGGAGCCAAAGTTGGGCAGGCGCGCGGCGTGGTCTAGGGAATCCACCGGGCCGAGCGTGAACTGAATGTCGCGCTCGGGATCAATGTGGTTGAAGACTTTGAGCACAACGTCGCCAATGTCCTGCACGTCAACGTCTTCATCCACCACCACAATGCATTTGGTAAACATGGCCTGGCCCAGCGCCCAGATGCCGTTCATCACTTTGCGCGCATGACCGGGATAGGATTTGCGGATGGAAACGATCATCAGGTTATGGAAGATGCCTTCCACCGGCAGGTTCACGTCCACAATTTCCGGCAGCGTCAGCTTCATGAGCGGGAGAAAGATACGCTCGACGGCTTTGCCCATCCAGGCGTCTTCCATGGGCGGCTTGCCGACGATCGTTGTGGAGTAGATCGGGTTCTTGCGATGCGTGATGCAAGTGAGATGGAAAACCGGGTACTCGTCTTCCAGAGAATAGAAACCGGTATGGTCGCCGAAGGGGCCTTCCGTCCGCAGTTCATCGAGCTTGACGTAGCCTTCCAGTACAATCTCCGCCGTGGCTGGAACTTCAAGATCAACCGTCTCACACTTCACCAGTTCCACCGGCTTTTGCCGCAGGAAGCCGGCGATGATGAACTCTTCAATCTCCGGCGGCGCAGGCACGATAGCAGAAAAGGTCAGTGCTGGATCGGCGCCGATAGCTACGGCGACTTCCATCGTCCCGCTGGGACGATCTCCCAGAGCGAGCATGGCGCCTCCACCGGAACGAGCCATGATGTCCACAGCAGAGCGCTTGTACGCAGGCGAGGGCGACTGCGCTCCATCTTGCTTTTCTTTTTGCGTGCCCATGCGCAGCAGATCTCGGTAGTGTTCCGCTGCCACTTTCTGCCGCTGCCAGTGCATGCCGGCTGTCGTCGCATCGTAGATCTGCATGCGATACATGCCCATGTTGCGCTTGCCGGTCTTGGGATCGCGCGTGATCACGCAGGGCAAGGTGATGAATCTTCCCGCATCCTGCGGCCAGCACTTGAGCACAGGAAAGTCGAGTAGAGAAAAATCTTTCTTCTTGATTACCTCTTTACAGGGCCCGGTGGAGATGGTTTTGGGGAAAAATTTTCCCATGTCCGCGAGCATGGGCAGCATCTTGAGCTTCTCCAGAAAGCCCTCTGGCGACTTCATGTTGAGCAACTGGCGGATGCGGTCGGCAATCTCGTCCAGTTGGTCGACGTCCAGCGCCATCTGCATGCGCCGCTCCGAGCCGAACTGGTTGATCAGCACGGGAATACCATTTGCTCCTTTGACATTCTCAAACAAAAGCGCGGGGCCGCCGGGACGTCCGTATTTTTTCGCCGCACCCTTGGAGACGCGGTCCGCGATCTCCGTAATTTCCAGAATGGGATCGACTTCCGTGGTCACCCGCTTCAGTTCGCCCGCGCGATCCAGCGCGGTAACCCAATCTCGTAAATCGTTATAAGCCAAATAACGCTCCTACCCGCAGTCTTAAGAGAACTGGCGATTATAAGGCTTATGGCTTGGAAATTCAGAACGCAAGCGAGTGGTAGAAAGCCGGAACATGCAAAAGGGCGACGGATTTTACTCCGCCGCCCTTTTGACTTCACACCCTCAGGCCCGAAAGGGGCATGAATGAAGTTATTAATGTTTCGGGCTCGAGGATGATTTTGATGAACCGCTGCTATGGCTGCTATTACCGCTGCTATGATTCCCGCCGCCACTACTGCTATGGCTTCCACCACCGCTGTTGTGGCTGCTACTGCCGCCGCCTCCTCCACTGCTGTGACTGCTGCCTCCGGGACTGCCACCGCTGTGCGAATAGCCACTAGAGCTGTGGTCAGTGTGTGAATACGAAGGAGTGCTTCGCGAGTCGCTGTGGGAGTACGACGGAGAGCTTCGCGGTTCGTTGTGGACTTCAGCGCTGCGCTGCGATGGAATCGACGTGCTCCGCTCCATGCGCGTGTCCGTCTGGCGCGGCGTAACGATCGGCCGGTTCAGATCCAATGGAGGTTTGCTGCCTCCACCGCTTCGGTCCGTGTTTGATGGGAACCTTTGCCAGCTACCATGGTTCTCGGGGGTGTGCGTCGTAGTGCCGCCCTGACCGCCGCGATCGAACGTGGAGCCTCTGTCCATTTGCGAGCCATGCGAGTTATCGCTCTGGCCCTGATGGCCTCCGCCTGCTGCCTGACCGCCGGTAGACGACGAAACGCCGCTCCTCGGTCCGGAGAACCTGGTCCAGCCACTCCGATCTCCATTGCTGTTGTTATTCCGGTCAAAGCCCGGGTTGCCGGTGGGGTTGGACGCCTCGCCGCCTCTGGGGCTGACCGCATGGATGTTCTGCCCGTTGCTTGGCTGCCCAGCCGTTGAAGTATGGGGGTTCTGCGCTCCACCGAATCTTCCGGATGCGCCAACATCCGTGCCTCCCGATCTGCTGCTATTAAATGGCGTGGTGTGTCCGCCGGAACCGCCCTGGTCATGGCCGCCCCGGTCGTGGAATGACTGTTGTCCTCCTGGCCCGGCATTTCGGGAATAGAAATGGTCGACGTTCCGGGGTTGGATGCTTCCGCCAGCCCCTGTCCTGACGACCGCGCCCGTGCGCATGCTCTCGCGTGAGGGCCCCGGAAGGCTCGCGGTGCTTGCATGGGATTCGTGGAATTCACGGTCTTCAACTCCATGTCGGAAGCTGCCTGTTCCACGGCCAAAATGTTCCACCGAAACGCTGGTAATCGACCCGCGCACGTGGCGGTCGGTCACGACCAGTCTTGTGTTAGAGAAGAAAGGATGACGCCCGCGCACTCCCAGCGGCGCAATAAACCCGCCCCGGTGTCCGAAGTTAATGTTGGTAACGCTGACCACCGTTACCCGGTTAAAGCCACGGCCATACCATGGGTAGTAAGGATCAAACGGGCCAATCGGGAACCAGCCAACGGAACCGAAGCCAAATCTCGAATGGTGACCAAAGCCGACAAAGAACACAAAGGCAGGCGACCACAGCGGGCGATAGTAAGCGTGGACCGGTCCTGGCCACCAGCACCAGGAACCGCCGGTATAGAACCAGCGTCCATAGTGATACGGCGCCCAGCCCCAGGGCTCGTACGAAACCCATGTCCAGCCGTAATAAGGCTCCCAGACCCAACGGCCTGTCTGATAAGGAGCCCATCCAGGCCCTTGCACAGGTTGCCAAACCTGGCCATAACCCGGGGAGTCGACCCAGCGGCCATAAGAATCCAGGTCATTGACGCCGGTGTAATAGTGGTTGGTCTTCTGCCACCCTTCGGCGTCGCGAATCACGTGGTCACGGTCTTTGTTCCAGCGGTCCCAATCGTCATCGCTGGGAGCGGCGGACACTTTATATTCCGGGTTGTCGGTGCCATGAATGGTCGCTAACTCTCCCGCCTTGAGCGTGGTGCTGCCCTGCGGAGTGGAAAGTTCAACTTCGCCATCGCGCACAATCACGTCCGTCTCAGAGTCGGAATTGACCTGGACGCGGAACCTGCCCGGACCCAGCGGATGCACCGACACGTTGGGCGTGTCAATCTCCACGTCAGCCTCGCCGCCTTTCAGCATGGTGTAGCTGGCATATCCCTGCGCTACCTGGATTTGAATTCGAGTGCGGGTAAGTTCAGCGATCCTGGCCTGGGTCTTGGACGACAGTCGCAGAATGTTGGCGTAGTCCAATTGAATTTCAGTGCGGGATTTTTCGCCGGTCCCAATCTGGTCTCCGCGTTCGAGCGGAGAATTAATTGTGGTGGCTGACCATTCCGATGTGTCACCGCGCTGCCGGGAAACGTCGCCATGGATAAAGCTGACCCGGGCCACCTCAGGCGCCGGTCCTTCACTCTTGGTCGCTTCACCAGGACCCGGCGCACCTTCCGCCTGTGGTCCCTGTGTCTGATCCATCGCTTGATCTGCCTGGTCTTCGTCCTGCGCGCCTTGGTCCGGAGCGCCCTGGCGGTCCTGCGATCCCTGACCAGAGGCGCTCTGACCGGGTGCCTGGCTTCGACCATTCTGACCCTGGTCCGGATACGACTGCGCCCAGGCTCCCACCGCTAACACCGTCACCGCAACCCATAAAAGTGCCAGCAACTTTACCGTTTTCATTAGTTCAGACTCCCTTGGTACAGACTTCAACTCTTGCCTTCGGAATATGCAAGTTTCTGGCCAGTTTATTAATGGAGTAACCACAACTTTTTCAATCAGTTAGGGTCGACTGTTATTTCGACGACCTTGTCCACTGGTGGTTTTCAACCAGTCGTCTGGTGGATTTGGGCCAAATAGTCCATCCCCAAGACGGAGGTTGTGTGTCAGGGCGCGACCTCTGGTCGTGCTGCTAAGGCCGACGCCGCGCCCGCACTTGTCGCTGCGATGCAAACGCCGCTACATTCCACCCTCGTCAGCTGACGGACCGTAGATCGCGGGAACAGGAACATCATTCAAGCGCAAGTAAACGCCAAGCTGGGCGCGATGGTGGATCGTGTGGTTCATTACCCATGTGCGCAGGCAGTCGATCCGGGGCATGGTGATGATGGCCTGGCCATTGTTCAGCAACGACCATGGCTTCAACAGGTGATCGTCCTTGGCGCCAGCCAGTGTGGGACGCCCCTCGGCCACTCCTTTATCGAACTTCTCCAAAAGCTCTTTCACGGTCTTAGGCACAGGCGGCTGAGGCATGGGGATCCCATTGGGCGCCATGTCCAGAGCGTCCTCGTTAATAGTGAAAGAAACCCATGAGGGGATATCAGCCAGGTGATTGGCCAGCCAGATCATGGTGCCGGATTTCTCGTGCGGCTTCCAGGAAAACTTGCCTTCTGGAACACGTTCCAGTGTCTTGCGCGTGCTGGCCATTTCCTGATCGAACTCGGGTAAGAGAGATTGGCTAAAGGACATTTGTTCGTCATTCCTCCAGAGAATTTCTGCCCCTAGACTATAGACGAATAAAAGACGAAAAAGCAAGACAAAGAGTTTTCAACGCGGAAGGCGAACGATAATTCTTATTGCGGATGAACGCCGATAAGCGCGGATCGGTTTCTTTTTGAGGCACGTTGGTAGACTCGCGTAAGTGGATTGCCTGCAGAGGCAGCTATTGCCTACAGTGATTGTCATAGCTGCTTCTTCAACTCATGCAGCAGGTTCATCGCCTCCAGAGGCGTCAGATTATTCAAATCCGCTTCTTTTAGTCGGTCGATGATTTTTTGCGAGAGCGGAGTGAACATCGTCAGCTGCATTTGCGGTTCGCGCTCTTGTGGAGACGAAGAAAGATGTGCCGTGGTCTGGTGTTCGGCGCTCTCGTGTTCATGCAGGACCTCGCGAGCGCGGACTACTACCTCCGGCGGCAGGCCGGCCAGTTTGCCGACTTCGATCCCATAGCTGCGGTCAGCGGAACCGGGCTCAACCTTGCGCAGAAAGACGATCCCTCCGGCATTCTCTTTTACCGAGACATGAAAGTTCTTCACGCCCTCAAGACGGTCGAGTTCGGTTAGCTCGTGGTAGTGCGTAGCGAAGAGCGTCTTGGCTTTGCTGGTGGAGTGTATGTATTCGACCACTGCCCAGGCGATGGCCAGGCCGTCATAGGTGGATGTCCCTCGGCCAATCTCATCCAGCAGGATCAGCGAGCGCGGCGTAGCGGTATTAAGGATGGCCGCGGTCTCGGTCATCTCCACCATAAACGTGGAGCGTCCGCGGGCCAGGTTATCGCTTGCGCCGATGCGGGTAAAGATACGGTCCACCACCGGCAGACGCGCCGAGCGCGCCGGTACAAAACTGCCCATCTGCGCCATCAGGACGGTGAGCGCCGTCTGGCGCAGGTACGTCGACTTGCCGCCCATGTTGGGCCCGGTAATCAGCAGGATGCTGTGGCTGGTCGAATTGAGATATAAATCGTTGGGGACAAAGCGGTCGTTGTTCCCCGTGCTCGTCATCTGTTCCAGCACAGGATGCCGGCCGTCGACAATCTCCAATTCGGCTGCGTCCGCATCTTCAAATTTTGGCCGGCAGTACGCGCGATTCTGCGCGATGAATGCCATCGACGCCAAAACATCCACCTCCGCGAGTGCCAACGAGGTCTGACGAATGCGTTTGGCTTCCGCGGCAATGGCGGTGCGCAGCTCGGTAAACAAGCGGCGCTCGATCTCTACAATTTTGCCCTGCGCGTCCAGGACCTTTGCTTCGTACTCTTTCAGCTCCGGCGTGGTGAAGCGCTCTGCGTTGACCAGTGTCTGCTTGCGCTCATAGTCGCTGGGCGAGTGGTGCAGGTTGGCTTTGCTGATTTCAATGTAGTAGCCAAACACCGAGTTGAACTTTACCTTGAGTGAGTTGATGCCGGTGCGCTTGCGCTCGCGTTCTTCAATCTGGGCGATGTACTGCTTGCTGTTGCGGCTCAGGTTGCGCAGTTCGTCTAACTCCTGGTCGACGTCCGGCTGGATCACGCCGCCATCGGCCAGCGTGAGAGGAGGCTCGGCGACAATGGTCTTTTCGATGCGTTCGCGCAGGTCGGCCAGATCGTCCAGCAGCAGGTTGAGATATTGCAGGCGTGGAGCAGGCAGCTTGCTAAGAGCAGACTTGATCAGCGGCGTTCGATTCAAGCTGGCATTCAGCGCCAGCAAGTCGCGCGGGTTGGCCGTTTCCAGGGTCACGCGGCTGAGCAGGCGCTCTATGTCGAGCACGCCTTCCAGCGCGCGCCGCAGCTCTTCCCGGGCGATAAAGTCTTTGACGCCGGCTTCTACCGCGTCCAACCGTTGGTTGATTTCGTCGATCTGGATGGAAGGGCGCAGCATCCATGCGCGCAGCAGGCGTTTGCCCATGGGGGTAAGCGTGGCGTCCAGGGCGCGGAAGAGCGTGACCTCGGTGCCGGTGTTGGCAAAGAGCGGCTCAACCAGTTCCAGATTGCGCACGGTGACCGCGTCCAGCACCAGGTATTCCTGGCGGTCGTAAAATCCGATGCGGTCCACATGCTGAAGTGCGCCGCGCTGCGTGGAACGCACGTAGTGGAGAATGGCGCCCGCCGCAGTGGCTGCCGCCGGTTTGCCCTCCAGGCCAAAACCTTCCAGGGACAGGACGCCGAACTGGTTTTCGACCAAGGGCACGGCGTAGTCTGGAGCGAACACCCAATCTTCCAGCGGAGTTTCAGTGAAGCGGGCACGGTCTCCAGGTTGCTGCCAGGCCTCTTGCGGCGATTTCGATTGCGCCGCGGCCCGGGCTTCAACCTCATTCAGCGGGGCTTGATTCAAAGGAGGTTGATCAAACAGCGGAAGGGAAGATGGATAAAGGACTTCCCGTGGCCGCAACTGCTGTAGCTCTTCCAGGATGCGCCGCTCGGCGTCGGGGCCGCGAAACTCGGTGGTGCGAAATTCCCCGGTGGAGAGATCGAGCGCGGCCAGGCCGACTGCGCCGGAAGCCCGCGCCAGTGCCGCCAGAAAATTGTTTTCTTCCGAGCCGACGCTTGAATCAATCGTCGTCCCCGGCGTCATCACGCGCGTGACTTCGCGCCTGACCAGCTTCTTGGCAGCGCTGGGTAGCTCCATCTGCTCGCAGATGGCGACCTTAAAGCCCTTGCGCAGGAGCTTGGAGAGATAGTTTTCCGCCGCGTGGTAGGGCACGCCGCACATGGGAATGGCATGGTCTTTTTCTTTGTTGCGCGAGGTCAGGGTGATCTGCAACTCGCGCGCCGCCACCACGGCGTCTTCAAAGAAGAGTTCGTAGAAATCGCCCAGGCGAAAGAACAGCAGGGCATTGGGATGCTGCTTCTTGATCGCGGTATATTGCCGCATCAGGGGAGTAGAAGGTTCAGTCATGGCGTAGTAAGCGGATTATATAGCGCCTGCTTGTGGACACCATGTCTGTTCGTACGGAGACGGCACTGCTAGATGGTTGTTGACAGGGCTTTGTAAACCGACTGTTATTTGAACCTGTTCAAATAATAGGTCTGAGCTTCATCTGAATCCAGCCACGTTTGCCGGCCCACGGATGTGAGATTGAGCGACCGTACGCTGACATACAAGCGCATTACCCTGCCACAATAAACTTCAACGCAGTTGCGAAGACGATCATTGCGTCCTATGTTTATGTTTAGGTTTGATTGATGTAAGCGCTTTCATGTATCTTAGGCGGGATATTTTGTGATATAAACTCTCGCGTTTTGCGGAACTCATCGCCGCGATCATGGCGTGGCTCCGGCAAAACGGTTTTGAAAGTTGAATATGGCCTTCACTTTGTCTCGCCGGCAGTTCGTCCGTAAAGCAGCCACATTGTCTGTGCTTCCATTTGTTCCACGATTCCTGGGAGCTGAAGCTTCCGGTGCGCAACGAGTCCTGGTACGTACCGATGCGGAAGTCGGAGTGGTCCGGCCGGAGTTTCATGGTCATTTTGCCGAGCATCTCGGCTCTTGCGTTTATGGCGGGCTGTGGGTGGGCAAGAACTCGCCCATCCCCAACATCAACGGCTATCGGAAACTGGCTGTTGAATATCTTCGCGAGTTGGGCGTACCGGTATTGCGCTGGCCCGGAGGTTGTTTTGCCGACGATTACCACTGGCGTGACGGCATCGGGCCCTACCCGCAGCGTCCGAAGCGGGTCAACATCCATTGGGGCAGTTACGTTGAGGACAATAGTTTTGGGACGCACGAGTTCATAGGGTTGTGCCGCCTGATCAATGCCGAGCCGTACTTTGCCGGCAACGTCGGAAGCGGGTCGCCAAGCGAGTTAAGGGATTGGATTGAGTATTGCAATTTCCCTTCGGGTAGCACTCTTGCCGAGGAACGCTCCGCCAACGGATCTCCTGAGCCGTTTCATGTTCGTTACTGGGGCGTAGGCAACGAGAGTTGGGGCTGCGGCGGCGACATGAAACCGGAAGAGTATGTTTCTCTCTACCGGAAGTTCGCCGTCTATTGCCGCGAGTTTGGTGGAACCAAGCCTTTTCTGGTTGCCAGCGGCCCATCGGGAAACGATCTGCGCTGGTCGCGAGGCTTTATGGATGGCATACGCGGCGCTAATCCTCAGGGTCTTTCCATGCACTATTACACGGGCGGGCGCGATCGGGCGACCGAATTTACTCCGGAGCATGCCAACGACCAGTTCGCTATCTATCCTCGTGTGGAACAGGCGATCACGCAGCAAAGATCTTTGCTGGACAGTTACCGCGATGGCCAGAATATAGGCCTGATCCTGGACGAGTGGGGCGTATGGGACAGAATCCCGCCGGAAGACGAGAAGCGCTATGGAAAACTATGGCAGCAAAGCACCATGCGCAGCGCCGTTGCAGCCGGGCTTGGTCTGAACATCTTCAACCGCCTGGCCGACAAACTGTATATGTGCAACATCGCGCAGATCGTGAACGTATTGCAGTCTCTGTTGCTCACGGATGGACCAACCGGAGAGCATTGCGTTCGTACGACGACGTATCACGCTTTTGCGTTGTTCAAGGCGCACCGTTCTCAAAAGGCCATCCGCACCGAGACAGAGGGGGCTTCTGCGCAGGGCCTGTCGGTGTCTGCGTCCAAAAGCGACAAACAAATTGTCCTTAGTTTCGTGAACCCCCGCTCGGACGCCGGGGTTCAGGTGGACTGCACGCTGGTAGGCGGTAGCGCCAAAGCCGGGAACGCTCAGATTTTGCATGACAACGACTTGAATGCGTATAACAGCTTTGAGCAGCCGAATCGAGTTATGCCGCAGCCTCACCCGGTACAAGTTGGTGGCTCGAAAATCCAGATAGATTTGCCTCGGCTCTCTGTGGCAACGGTCACACTCCAGCTGGCATGATCGGGAGATCGGATCATCGCCGTGATCGCGCGACATCGGAATAGAGCGATTGCGCCTTTTCTTCGGAGGTCTTTGCCCGCTGATTCCCACCTCCGGGTTTTCTGATCACGCGATCCCCCGATCACCCGACGGCGGCGATCCGCCTAATTCTCCTTGACAAAGCGGGATCGATCCCGTAATTTGCCTATGCAAGCGTTTACATTATTGCTCTAGAAGACGGTGCTTCGTGCTCCGGTTGGCTCCTGCCGGGTTGATATCTTCAGTTTCAGAGATTGCATACATGATGCTTCCTGCCGCTCTTTGGATCCAACAGTCGAACGCCCAGTTGCTGTCGCTTCATTGGGTGGATGGCCTCATCATTCTCATTTATTTTCTTCTCGTTCTGGGAATCGGTTTCTATTTAAAACGGTTTGCCAATACGGGGAAGGATTTCTTTCTGGCCGGACGCCAGATGACCGCGTGGATCGCAGGACTGAGTTTCCTTGCGGCCAACCTTGGCTCACTGGAGCTGATGGGATGGTCCGCTTCCGCTTACCAGTATGGAATTCTTGCCGCCCACTGGTACTGGATCGGCGCGATTCCCGCGATGCTGTTTCTGGGCATTGTAATGATGCCTTTTTACTACGTCTGCAAGACCCATTCCGTACCCGGTTACCTCAAGTTGCGGTTCGGAGAGCCGTCGCGCGCGCTGGCCGCCATTACCTTTGGTGTTATGACGGTCTTGATGAGCGGCGTGAACATCTATTCCATGGCGCTGGTGATGAAAGTGGTGCTGGGTTGGAACATTCACTTCAGCATCTGGGTATCATCGATCACCGTTGCAGTGTACGTGGTGCTTGGCGGACTTCTCTCCGCAATCTTTAATGAGGTCTTGCAGTTTGTCCTCATCTGGCTGGGCGCGATGGTCGTACCGATTCTTGGGTTGGTCGAGACCGGTGGCTGGAAAGGCATGACCGAGCGCATTGCGCACTCCTTTCCCGCGAACGACCACACGCATTTATGGAGCACGTTAGGCAGCTTCAACGACAACCCGATGGGCATCCACTGGACTGGAATCGTCCTTGGACTGGGATTTGTAATCTCGTTCGGGTACTGGACGACAGATTTTCTTGTGGTACAGCGGGTGTTAAGCGCTCGTGATCTGCGGTCGGCGAGAATGGCGCCGGTCATTGGCGCTGCATTCAAGATGGCGGTGCCGTTTATCGTAATCCTGCCCGGCCTGCTCGGCCTGGCTGTGCTTCCGGAGAAACTCGTCGGCGAATCCCAGGCGGTTGCTACCGGGGCCCACAGCTACAATGAAGTACTACCGCTGATGCTGGCGCGGTATTGCGGTCCCGGGTTGCTTGGTCTCGGGATCACGGCGCTGATGGCCGGATTCATGTCTGGCATGGCCGGCAATGTCAGCGCCTTCGCCACGGTATGGACGTATGATATCTACCGTGCTTTGATCAAGAAGGAAGCGACCGACGCCCATTACGTAAGCGTTGGCCGATGGTGCACGATTTTGGGCGTTCTGATCAGCATCGGCACGGCTTACGTGGTGATGCAATTCTCGAGCATCATGGACTACGTGCAGGCTTTGTTCAGCTTCTTTATTGCGCCGCTTTTCGGCACCATCCTGTTGGGCATGTTTTGGAAAAGGGCCACATCGTCCGGCGGCTTTTGGGGATTGCTGGCGGGAACTCTCTCGTCGATTGGCATGTGGGCGTGGGTTAAGATTGATCCGGCAGCTCTGTCTTATATTGCTTTGTCTCCTCATGCCAAGAGCATGGCGGAGAACATGTACCGGGGACTCTGGTCCTGGATCATTTGCGTGGCTGTGACCGTGGTCGTGAGTTTCGGGTCGAAACCCAAGCCGGCGGCTGAGTTGGCTGGCCTGGTTTACGGGACCTATACATTACCCGATGAGGGCGACATTCCTTTATACAAGCGGCCCGTATTCTGGGCGGTGATTGTCGGGGTCGTGTTCATCGTACTTAACATTATCTTCTGGTAGGAGCCAAGGTGTACTCGGAAACAAGCCGTATCTCGATCTGGTTTTTTATAGGGATGCTGTTGCTGGTCTATGGTCTTCTGATCACGGGCGCAGGAATTTACGACCTGCTTGTGCCGCCAAAGCAGGAACTGGTTTTGGCCAGATTGCACGCCGGCATCTGGTGGGGAGGCTTGCTGGTGGTCCTTGGCTGTGCCTACTCCTATCGATTTTTTCCCAGGAAAGTCCAATGATAAGCCAGACTGCAAACCGACAGATGACATTAGGGCTGGTCGTAGGGAACCGGGGCTTTTTCCCCGGTCACCTGGCGCAAAGCGGCCGCCTGGAGATGAAGAATGCGTTGGAATCGGCTGGGGTGAACGTCATCGCGCTTTGCGAAGAACAGTCCAAGTACGGGGCCATCGAAACACGCCAGGAAGCTGCGTGTTGTGCGGAGCTCTTTAAGAAGCATCGCGATGTGATCGATGGCATCGTGATAACGTTGCCGAACTTCGGTGACGAGCGCGCGATCGCCGATACTCTGCGCATGTCCACGCTTCAGGTGCCGGTGCTGGTGCAGGCCACGCCGGACACTCCTTCAAAAATGTCCATTCGCGACCGGCGTGACAGTTTTTGCGGAAAGATGTCAGTCTGCAATAATTTGACGCAATACGGCATTCCGTACACATTGACAAGCCTTCATACCGAGCTGCCGCAGTCGGACATCTTCCGGCAAGATCTCAATTCGTTTCTGGGAGTGTGCCGGGTGGTAAAGGGATTGCGCAGGCTGCGCATTGGCGCTATCGGCGCTCGCCCGGCGGCCTTCAACACCGTTCGATACAGCGAAAAAATCCTGGAAGCCAACGGCATCTCCGTCGAAACCATTGATCTCTCCGAGATTCTTGGACGTATCAACCGGATGAAGGATGACGATCCCGAAGCCAACGCCAAGCTCCAGAGCATCCGTAAATATGTTTCGACGGAAAATATTCCCGTTGCCGCGCTCCTCAAGATGGCCAAGCTGGGCTCAGTGATCGACGGCTGGATGCGCGAAACCGATGTCGCCATCAGCGCCGTTCAGTGCTGGACATCCTTAGAAGAGTATTTTGGTGTTGTCCCCTGCACCGTAATGAGCATGATGAGCAACGAAGGCATGTCGAGCGCTTGCGAGGTCGATATCTGCGGCGTGGTTGGCATGCATGCTCTTCAGTTGGCCTCGGAAACTCCCAGCGCGCTGCTGGATTGGAACAACAACTATGGAGAAGACCCCAACAAGGCCGTCTGTTTCCACTGCAGCAACCTTCCCAAGCACTTTTTCAACGACGTAAAAATGGATTTCCAGCAGATTATTTCCGCGACAGTGGGAAAGGACAACACCTTCGGCACCTGCGTGGGGCGCGTGAAGGCCGAGCCGATGAGCTATGCCAGATTTTCCACCGATGACCGTACGGGCGCGATCCGCGGCTATCTCGGCCAGGGCCGTTTCACCAATGATCCCCTGGAGACCTTTGGCGGCGCGGGCGTAGTGGAGATACCAGGCTTGCAGCGGCTCTTGCGTTTTATCTGCGAACGCGGTTTCGAACATCATGTGGCGGCGAACCTCTCGTCCGTCGGCGCGGTTGTTCATGAGGCCGCAACCCGCTACCTGAACTGGGACGTTTATCAGCACCAGCCATGAGCACGGTCGTTGCAGGAGTGGATTTCGGCACCCGCAGTGTTCGCGTCTCGCTGTTTGACAGCGAGCGTGGACGTCTTGGATTTGCCACCGCCGACTTTCCTCTCTGTCGTCGTAAGGAAGATCCTGATCACGCCACCCAGAGTCATGCCGACCACATGCGCGCTCTAACTGCGGCCATGACGCAAGCCCTGCATTCTTCCAGCGTGGATGGCCGTCGCGTGGCGGCCCTGGCCATCGATACCACGGGCTCCAGCGTTGTTCCGGTCGGCGAGGGAATAGTTCCTCTCGATGATTACTACCTATGGTGCGACCATCGCGCGTGGAGGGAAGCAGCCCGTATCACCGAGGTGGCGCGCGCCACGGATTTGCAGGCCATCCAATGGTGCGGAGGTGTCTATTCTTCTGAGTGGGGATTTGCCAAACTCCTGCACTGGCTGCGGCACAACCCCGAAAAACGCGGGCAATTCGTGACTGCGTTGGAGCACTGTGACATGGCGGCCGCGGTGCTTTGCGGTATTACTGATGTATCGGCTCTGCCGCGCAGCATTTGCGCCATGGGGCACAAGTGGATGTGGAACAAGTCTCTCGGCGGCTTTCCTTCTAACGCGTTCTTTGCCGAAGTTGATCCTCTACTCTCCGGAATCTGCGGCAAACTGCAAGGCCGCTATGCTACTTCCGACCAACTGGCGGGACACCTATGCGCGCAGTGGGCGGACAAGATGGGCTTGACGAGCGGAATCCCGATTCCTGTTGGCGCGTTCGACGCTCACTGGGATACAGTGGGCGCAGGCGGACGGTTGCACGACATGGTGAACGTGATCGGAACTTCCACCTGCATCGTCGGTATCGCGGAAAATGTGGGCCTGGTCCCGGGAGTGTGCGGCGTGGTGCAGGGTTCTGTTGATCCCCGCTGTACCGGGATCGAAGCCGGACTTTCTGCCACTGGAGATATCTTTGACGCGATTGCCAGGAGAGCTGCTCAGCCACTTGCAGAGATGTCACGCGCCCTGGAAAACTACCGTCCCGGCGAGACCGGCTTACTGCGGTTTACGTGGGACAACGGCGACCGTACCGTGCTGGTGAACCCGGAGCTGGGCGGCATCACCCTTGGTTGGAACCTCACTCACACTGCTCTCGACGAATTGTTCGCCGCCATCGAGGGCACTGCTTTCCATACCAGGGTCATTCTGGAAAGGATGGAGCAGCACGGCGTAAAGATTCATCGCGTGATCAATGGCGGCGGCATTCCACAGAGGAATGCCAAGCTGAACCAAATCTATGCCGATGTCCTCAATAAGCCGGTGCTGGTCCCGAAGGGAGACGTTACCAGCCTGGGGTCCGCCATCTTCGCGTTTCTGGCGGCGGGCGCTTTCCAATCCATTGAGCAGGCCCAGGATGTGCTCTGTCCTGAGTTTCGAATTTTCGAGCCAAATCCACGCAGCGTTGCCGTGTATCAGGAGCTTTTTCAACTTTATCGAAGGTTATATTTTGCGTTTGGAGAGAACGGTTCCGCGCCGGCGGAGATCGGAGACGTATTACCGCGGCTCAGGAGAATTGCCGCCGCAGTCAGGAGTGCAGCATGAGGCTGCAATCGCTTCGCGAAGAAGTTCTTGAAGCCAACCTGGAACTGGTTCGACGCGGCCTGGTGATTGATACGTTCGGGAACGCCAGCGGCATTTCCCGCGAAGAGGGCTTTGTGGTGATCAAGCCCAGCGGCGTTGCCTATGATCGTATGCGTCCGGCAGACTTGGTCGTGACGGATATGGACGGCAACATCGTCGAAGGCACATTGAGGCCGTCTTCCGATCTGCCTACGCACCTGGCGCTCTATCGGGCGTTTGCCATCGGCGGCGTTGCTCACACACATTCTCGTAGCGCCACCGCATGGGCCCAGGCCGGCCGGGCGATTCCATGCCTGGGAACAACGCACGCTGATTATTTTCATGGCCCCGTTCCGGTCACGGCCTGCCTGGAGCCAGCAGAGATCAAAACTGATTACGAATTGAACACCGGTCATGCGATTGTGCGCACACTGGCAGGGCAGGACCCTCTGGCGATGCCGGCCGTGTTGGTTGCCGGCCATGCGCCTTTCTGCTGGGGGCGTTCCGCGATGCAGGCTGCGTATATCGCGTGGATACTGGAAGAAGTTGCGCAAATGGCTTACGCCAGCATCGTCATCAATCCTGGTGTGGCTCCGCTCGCGGACGAGCTGCGCGACAAACACTTTCTTCGCAAACATGGCCCGGAAGCTTACTACGGGCAAAAGAAACGCAGCTGAAGCGAGAACATGAGCAAGCCCTATGATCGCCGCCAGGTCCTTAAAGGCGTTGCCGCCGCCAGCGCGTCGTTGTTTTTGCCCAAGACACAAAGCCAGCAGGATCGCATTGGCTCCGGTCTGCGCGTAGCAGGGCAAAATGTCGAACTCCAGATTGCAGCGGTGAGCGGGCACACCTTGCGGTTCACCATCCTCCCTGTAAAGAATGGCCAGGTGGTGACAGTCCCTTCTAACGGATCGCTCGTGCAGGCATCCTGGGGCGAGCCAATGATGAAGCTACGCGAAGCGGATAGCCGAACCGCGACATCCGGCAACCTGCGCGTGAAGATCTCGGTTGCATCTTTGTCCTTCAGCGTCGAGACAGAAAAGGGCGAGGTCGTCCAGCGCCTGGGGATTGACGAGGAGACAGGCGTCGTCTCATTTATTACCGGGGGTTCACCGCTGCTTGGTTTGGGAGAAGGAGGTCCGCAATTTGATCGCCGGGGATCTGTTGATTCCATGCGCAGCGGTCAGGGTGGTTATCAACTTGGAACCCACGGCGGACGCGTTCCCATCCCCTGGCTCATCGGCACCGCAGGATGGGCAATGTATTTTCACCACCCGTTTGGGACGTTTGATTTCACCGGCACCCAGAGCAAATTTACCCCGGCAAGCGCCGACGCTGCTTTGCCGCTCGACATTTTTCTGGTCGCCACGCGCGATCCCGCGATTTTGATGTCTGAATACGCGCTGCTCACAGGGCGCGCGGAGATGCCGCCACGGTGGAGTCTTGGCTATCAGCAGTCGCACCGCACGCTCGGCGGCCGTGAAGAAATACTTGCCGAAGCCAAGAACTTCAGGGAAAAGAAATTGCCATGCGATGCGTTGATCTATCTCGGCACCGGTTTCTGTCCCTCAGGGTGGAACACGCAAAACGGCTCCTTCGCATGGAACGCGCGCGCCTTCCCTGATCCCCCGGCCATGATCGATCAGCTTCACAAAGACAACTTCCACGTTGTGCTCCATGCGGTGATTCTCTCGAACCGGCTCCAGGGAACGGTGCACGACCGGTGTGAATCGGCGCGATTTGACGAGCAGGAGGCAGGTTGTTACTGGGATGCCCACCGCAAGGATTTCGCGATGGGGATCGATGGCTGGTGGCCTGATGAAGGCGATCCTCTGGACATCACGTCACGGTTGCTCCGGAACCAGATGTACTGGGAAGGTCCGCAAATCGACCGGCCCAATGAGCGTCCCTATGCTCTCCATCGTAACGGGTACGCCGGTATGCAGCGATATGCTGCGTTTCTCTGGTCTGGCGATGTCTACTCCACTTGGGAGACGCTTAAGGTCCAGGTTCCCATCGGTGTCAATACATCGCTGACGGGCATTCCTTATTGGGGTACGGACATAGGCGGGTTTGTTCCCACAAAAGAATTTACAGCCGAGTTGTACCTGCGCTGGTTCCAGTTCGGCGCCTTTAGCCCGCTCTTTCGCTGTCATGGCCGCACATGGAAGCTGCGCCTCCCATGGGGATGGAATACTGGTGATCCAGGTCCGGTGGAGATAAGCAACTACCGGGGCGCCGCTATTCCTGATTCCAGCCAATTGCATAACGAGCAGGTGGAACCGATCTGTCGCAAATACCTGGAACTCCGCTATCGGCTACTACCTTATTTATATAGCGTAGTACGCGAGTGTGCGACCAGCGGCATGCCCATCATGCGTGCTCTATGGCTGCACTATCCCGATGACCCTCTTGCCGTTGCGCGCGGCGATGAGTATCTGTGGGGCCGGAACCTTTTGGTCGCGCCGGTGGTCGAGCAAGGCGCAACATCGCGGAATGTCTACCTGCCGCGTGGCCTCTGGTACGATTTTTGGACGGGCGAAAAGGTTGAGGGAGGCCGCGAAATCACCCGCAAGGTCGATCTGGAGACCATGCCGCTTTATGTTCGCGCCGGATCAATCTTGCCTCTGGGTCCTGTAAAACAATATGCGGAAGAGACAGTGAACCAGCCGCTTTCAATTTCAATCTACCCGGGCGACAACGCATCTTTTCTGCTGTATGACGACGATGGCACTTCCTTCAACTATCGCAAGGGAGAATGGATGGGCGTTCAGCTTGACTGGGACGATGTCCGGCGACGGCTGACCATGAGTCTTGCAGCAGGTTCACAGATGCTGCCTCCGTTGACGCGTAGCATTGAAGTAAAATTCAAGCAAACCACGCGAGAGGTTGTTTTCGATGGTCGCCGTTTGAACGTTTTGTTTTGAAATTTTGATGCTCCCCACCATACGGTCCATGCGCGGAGGGACAGAATGAAGTCTGGGGAAATCTTTGAAAATGTTAGTATTTCGTGAACGGCTTTCATCGAACCCACATGAGCGTTCTTGACATTGTTCCGAACTGGCAATATCGTCTTTCCCACCGTGATAAGCTCCGGTCTGCACGGGCATGTGCACGGTTGTGCTGCCTGTTCCTGGCAGTGACCGCCCCAACGGGCTTCTTCTGCTTTGCGGTGCGCGCGCAGATTGGTCCGGCGAACCCTGTAGTGGTCCAGCCAGGTGCGCCAGGTATGCCGAGCAAGAGGCTGCCGCCGTCCGCAACGGCCGAACTGCCGCCAAGGTCGCAAGCGGAAGTGGCGTTCATGCAAGGCATGATCATGCATCATGCCCAAGCGGTGGAGATGACGGCACTGATCATGTCGCATACGGAGAACAAGGACCTGCGGTCGCTGGGCGCGCGGATCAATAGCTCACAGTCGGATGAGATCAGGTTTATGAGGCGCTGGTTGGCAGCCCGTGGAGAACCTATTACCATGACGATGCCGGAAATACGGGGCATGGATACATCACACCAGGATATGTCACACCATCCGATGGCGCTTATGCCTGGCATGCTTACGCCGGAACAGATGGAAACCCTGCGGAAAGCAATGGACAGCGAGTTCGACCATTTGTTTTTGGCCGGGATGATTCAGCACCACAATGGCGCTTTGACAATGGTGAAGGATTTGTTTGACACAGCAGGCGCGGGGCAGGATGCCGAAGTGTTTGACTTCGCGACAGACGCGGACAATACTCAACGAGCCGAGATCAGGGTTATGCAGACAATGTTGGAGAAAAAACATCCAGAGGAGAACCAATGAACCGAGTGCCCAGTGTTGCTTTGCCCGTGGCGGCTGCTGCGATCATTTTATTTGCCGGTGTGTGCCGACTACAGGCACAAGAACCGACGCCTTCGCCCACGCCGTCCGCGCAGGAAGAACGAAATCCTTTTGCTCCGGAGCCCGCCCCTGTGTTGCCACCGGGCATGACGGGGTCGGATGCGAACGATCCGCGAGCAAAGCTGGGCCCGGGCCTTTATGACGCGGGCGAAGCATCGATAGGTATCAAGCACCTCATCCTTGTCAAGAAGCCCGACGCATTTCAACTTGGGTCCGCTGATGCCGACGATCCGAAGGTGCAGAAGACGCTGAGCCAGCTTGGTATGAACAATACCTCGAGGATACCGAAGCCGATTCAGTTAATGCGCGCGCAGCTTGCTTTCGCGAACTCGGATTTTGCGTTCCAGGGCAACCACCTGTTTCAAGGGAACTTCTATGGCGTGAATATCTATGACATTTCCAATCCGGCAAATGCCACGTTACTGACTTCGCTGGTGTGTCCAGGCGGGCAGGGTGATGTGTCGGTGTATAAAAATCTGCTCTTCATGTCGGTGGAGATGCCGAATGGACGTCTGGATTGCGGCGCTCAGGGCTTTCCGCCCGAGCCTCCCGCGCCCGCAGGCGAAGAACGAGAAGCAAGGCGTCGCCCGCCGGCAGCGCAAAAAGACCGTTTCCGCGGTGTAAGAATCTTTGACATTTCCGACATCAGGAACCCGAAGCAAGTCGCAGCGGTGCAGACGTGCCGCGGATCACACACGCATACTCTAGTGGTCGATCCGAACGACAAAAACAATGTTTATATCTACGTTTCGGGCACATCGTTTGTGCGTCAACCGGAAGAACTCGCTGGATGCTCAGGGGAAAAGCCGGACACAGACCCGAATACAGCGCTGTTTCGCATTGAAGTGATTAAGGTTCCTGTGGCTGCGCCGCAGGATGCGAAAGTAGTTTCCAGCCCTCGTGTGTTTATCGACGCTCGGACGGGAGCACTTAACGGCCTGAATAACGGCGGCACTCACGGCAGGAACGGCGCGGAGAAGCCGGCGGATACGAACCAGTGTCATGACATCACCGTCTATTCGGCGATCGGGCTGGCAGCGGGTGCATGCTCCGGAAATGGAATTTTGCTCGACATCAAAGACCCGGTAAATCCGAAGCGCGTGGATGCGGTGAACGATCCGAATTATTCCTACTGGCATTCGGCTTCGTTCTCCAATGATGGAAGCAAAGTCGTGTTTACCGACGAGTGGGGAGGAGGCCTGGGGGCGCGGTGCCGTGCAAACGACCCGAACAAGTGGGGCGCGGACGCGATCTTCGGTGTGAAGGACGACAAACTGAGTTTTCAGAGCTATTACAAGATGCCGGCTGCACAAGGTGACAGCGAAAACTGCGTGGCGCACAACGGCTCGCTGGTTCCCGTGCCTGGCCGCGATATCGAAGTACAGTCCTGGTATCAGGGAGGCGTTTCCATCGTCGATTTTACTGATGCAGCGCATCCATTTGAAATTGCCTACTTTGACCGCGGACCGATTGATCCAAAGGTACTGGTGCTGGGCGGCGAGTGGTCGGCGTATTGGTACAACGGCTACATCTACGGTTCCGAGATCGCGCGCGGCCTGGACGTGTTTGAATTGACACCGACCCAGTTCCTGACACAGAACGAAATCGACGCGGCGAAGACGGTTCGGGTCAGTGAGTTGAATGTGCAGAACCAGCAAAAGATCGAGTGGCCAGCCAAACTGGTCGTCGCGAAGGCGTACGTGGACCAACTGTCCCGCTCTCAAGCCCTGTCTCAAGAAAAAATCGCGGCCCTGCAAAAGGCGATTCAAAGTGCGGAGAGTTCGCATATGAGCAAAGCTGCGCTGGAAAAATTGAAAGGCATGGCGCCGTCACTGGCAAAGGACGCAGGCACGGTGAAAAGCCAGACAGATTCGACTCGGCTGCGTGCTTTAGCTGAGATTCTGGCGCATCCGGCGGCATGAAACAGTGCCTGCAGCCGAATTCCTTTTCGCAAGCTGGCGAGTGCGCTACACAACTGAGGAGTTGGGTTTTGTGGCAAAGCTGTCGGTCGGGGTGTGGCTCGTTGTGGCTTTCGCGCTATACCTTGATGCGCATTTCATTGGTGGCTGCAAAGCCCATAGACTCATAAAGCTGACGCGCAGCAGGGCTGGCATGCAGGATGACAGCGTCAACACCATTCTCGCGGCACCATTGGATTGCTGTTTCCATAAGCCTCCGAGCTAGGCCGCGCCGTCGAAATTGTTCCGCCGTATAAACGTTCAGAATATTGCCGCGTCGCGGGCCGACGCCGATCATGTGCGGAGGCCAGTCCATCAGCCACAACCCCGCTCCTGCCGCCACCGAACCGTCCGGGGCGATTACGAGCCAGGCCATGTATTCGCCTGCATTCATGCGGGCATTCAGCCATGGGCCAAATTTCGCCGCCATAGAGTCCATGGCCACCCTGTCTTGATAACCCATGTCTTGAAACATTCCCCGACGGTGCGACACCAGAATTGCGAGATCGTCAATGGAGGCTCGCCGCAGTGAAAATCCTTCAGGCAGGTTCATATAATTTTCATTCTAAACAGGCATCTTCAGTTTTGGCGAGGCACAGCACTTGTCTGACAAGAGTCCGCGGAACACCGAGGTCGTGGGACAAGTATGACAACTAAACTGTGATGCCCGAATCTTTGGGCACCCGTTTTTGAAATTCGCAAAAAGTCTTATTTGTAGAACAACGCGAGGGCGTTTTAGTTAGCGGCAAACTTCAAGTCGTAAGTCACATATGCCGGCTTTTCCAGGTCCACGATTGCCTTTACCAGCGTTGTGTAAGGTTTGAGGACCGCAGGTGCGGTCAGCTCAAAGTGAAACGGCTGCGGCTGGTTGTCTTTATCAAGCACCTTTTCACGCAGTTCAAAGCCCTTCACGCCGGTAGCGATTTCCAGAAAACGTGTGAGTCCGCGGTTGGTGCCTCTCCAGCGCGAAAGATAGGAAGCCTGGGCAATCAATTCGCGCAACCGGGCTGCCCCGGTTGGAAATTGCGAAGCCGGCAGCACACGTCCTTCAAAAACGTTTTCCATCAGGACTTCCAGGTCAACCCAGCAGGCCAGATAGGGCACGAATGCCGTCGGCGTCCGATGAGGATCAAAATACATGTCTCTGTTCTTGAGGATTTGCTGGATCGGCTCAAGCAGATCGACGATCACATCCAGAATGGCTGCCAGTGGAGTGCCGTCCTGACAGGTCTGGCGATAAATCGTCGGCAGAAGTCGTTCAAGCTTTGCCCGGTTCATTGCTGCTCCTGATCTCGATAGAATGATTTCCGGAACAGAACAGCCAGTTCGCCGGAATTGTTATCGCATCTGTAAATGAACGACTGGAGCAGGATACGTAGCTGTTTCCCTGGTCCGTGCTGCGAAATACTCCTTTGTTGCCGCCAATCAAGATGATGCCGCTGGGGTTCTGCACTGCCAGGGAATCAATTCGCTCGATCAACTGGTCCTTGGTTACGCCACGAGGCAGCCCGCAATTTACAGGAGGCACTTGCCATGCGGCATTGTCGGCGTGGCCAGAGAGTTTCAAGACGCCAGCTTCATAGGTTCCGGCAAATACTGTATCGCCGGCAAAGCTTAGTGAAGTACAGCTGCCACCGGTCCAGCCCTGAGAGTAAGCTTTCCATCCATCGGGGGGATCGGCTGCGCCCAGCAACTCCCAGCACAGGCAACCTTCACCGGGATCGTGAATGGCGGGTGCCGCCAACCCAGCCCAGAGGAATGTCCGGGTACCGGAGTCCTGGGTTGCGAGCACCTGCACGTCTTTCCCAGCCATGCCGATATTGCGGAACGACTTTGTCAGCGCCGCCCGATCGGAGAGAAAGACGCCGCCTTTGTTGCGTGCGGCCACCGCGACCTGGACGTTTCCTTTGGCGTCAAAAGTAGAGACGACCGTATGGAAGCCCGTGTCCTGGTCTCCAGGCCTGACCTGGATCTGTACCGGCGCGGCATTTGGCTGCATGGCCAGTTCGTAGAGTCCTTTGTTGGTTGCCATCATCAAACTTGGCGTGCCGTCACGTGTGATCCAGGCGGCATTGTTGATCACAAAGCCATTCATTTCGGCGCGCTTCTCCCAGCTTTCACCACAGTCATTGGAAATCAGGACAGCGGTCCCGGTGTCATTGGCCATGTTGGTGCAAAGGGCCAATAGCCCGGGAACCCTGGGATGGGTTTTGATCAGAGTTCCATACTCGCCCGAGAAAGGTTTGAAAAGTTCCCAGCCATTACCATCGTTTTCCGAGCGGAAGAACCCATCTTTGTTGGCGGCATACCAAACCTGTCCATGGTGCGGATCTACGGCAAGGCAGCGCACAAATGTATCGGGAACTGACTCCACGATGACCTGCGGTTGCAGCACCTGGCGCACGCCCGGCTCTTTCAGACATGCGTCGTAGATAGCGGAGACCGACAGGCTTTGTCCAAAACGCCAGCCAAGATGTTCTCCTGCCGGAAGCGGACTGATGGTTTGTGCGAGCCGCTCCATGAGCCGCGCTTTGAGCAGCGTAATATCTTCTTCCGCACGCGCCTCGATTTTTGCTTCCACTCGCACGGTCTTGTACTTGGTCCAGCACACGTTGCAGTCCGTTCCCAGGGGGCGGCGTTCGTTTAGCACGTCCAGCACTCCTTTGCGCGTAGCTTCAGTTTGCTGCCGGGCGAGCAAATCAAGGGTCACTTGCTGGGAAGGCATGTTCGCTTCTGCCAGCGAGGGTACAATCACAATCTCTACCGTGCCCGGTCGCGCGTACTTCCAACGGTCTGCTTTAGTAAGCGCCTTGGCCCGAGCCACACCGCCTGACCGGAGGGCAAGCAATTCGAAATCGCGGGCCGTTACGGCACGGTCCAGAGCGTGCAACTCCCGTGGTCCGCGAACCAGTGCATGTTCCAGGGACTCTACCGAGCGTCCACCGGTGACCGCTTCAGGGTTGGTGATTTCCGGTTTGCCGGGCAGCGGGTCTTTCAGCACCGTGATCGTGCCTGGGTTCACATTGCCCATGGGACCACCACCGCAGCGATACCATGCTCGTATTTCCCGTCCTGCCGCAGGCACAGCAGCCACAGGCTGCTCAAGTGCGCTCAAGCTGCCGTCCTTCTGCCACATCCGTTGTGCGGGAGGGAAACTGATTTTGCCGATGACGCGATCCACCATGTAAACGCAGCGCTCATCTCCGAGGGAGGCAAAGTTTTCCACTTCAGTCCAAATGCGGTACATCTTGTTCCCATTCGGTATGGCTGGAGCGCGTTCGGTAAGTTCGCTGGGCAGAGCTTCCACGCCAATCACCAGGTCTAGCCCGTCTCCGGTTTCAGCAATGATTGGAACGCGAGCTACATTGAATGAGAGCCCGGCCTCGCCGGAGGCTTTTCCCAGCAACTCGGCAATGACGGTTTCGCAGTGGATGATGTCTACGGTTGCTTTGGTTTGTCCGGCAGGGATTTCAAGATCGTGCGCGGTTGAAAAAACAGGCGACTCGCCGGAACTGGAACTGCGGGCGGTGGCGACGCGCGTCCCACGGGGAACGGAAATGTTTGCTTCCGTTGGTTTAGGCAGGGTGATGGCAAGCGTCCCACGCGCCGCTGCCGGTGGCTGCATGGTTACACCCATCAATCGTAAGAACTCGACATAGGCTTTTTCCGGAAGCCGGTTGACGCGGAAAATATCGGCTTCAACAAGATATGCAAGTGCTTCCAGAAGCACCATGCCGGGATCGCCCAGAGAGAGGTCGGTCCAGGTAGGGCAACTCTGCTGGATGCGGCGGGTAGCCTGGTTCACCAGCATTTGAAAGCTGCGGTCATCAAGATTGGGTGCGACAAGCGACATTGGCATCACGCTCCGGCAAGATTCATGGAATACTGCAATTGCTGTTTGTCCCCGCCGCGGCGCAGACGGTATTCCAACTGAATATCCATTCGAGCTGGATCATCGGGGTTGGGATTGGCATCGATGCGTATTACTTCAATCCGTGGCTCCCATTGGATGAGCGCCTGGCGCACGATGTGGATTGCCAGACCCGCAGTGGTGTTGTCATTGGGTGAAAATATCAGCTGCCGCAGGTCACACCCGTAACGCGGATGCATCAGACGCTCGCCGGGGGAAGTGGAAAGCAGCAGCAGAATGGCCTGACGCACCGAGGCGCCTTCTGACACCATGCCCAAACCGCCGTGGAGCGACGTCTGCAGACCGCCTGGTCCACCTGGATCGAGCACCGGATGGAGAAATTGAACAGCGCGATAGCGTACCGTTTTCATCCTTGTTCTCCCACGAATGGCTGGCCGGCATGGCGCACTTTGTATTTCACCGTGCCCGGCGGTGTTCCATCAGTAAGCCCGGTCACGGTGTCCAGACAGATAGCGTGGTTTTCAACCGTGAGAAAGGGCGAATAGCCGTGGTCCACCTTCAGGGTGGTCAGGCACGGACGAATAGCGGCCCCAATATTAGGGCAGCCTGTGATTGCTTTTCCTTCAGGATTGGTGGCCACAAGAACACGACGCTTTTCAATGGTCACCACGTTTTGTGTAGGCACATTCTGGACCTGGCCCAGTTCATGCAAGCAAACCAGAACGGCATCTTCCGTGAGCCACAGCATTATTGCCTCCTGAAGTTGATGTTATTGGCGGCAATCGTCATTTTCTTGCCAGGCGCCGCAATTTCCATGTCCGCGGTGGAATGCAAAGTCACTTTGTCGGGAGTGAACTCAACGTAGCTCCCGCTGGGGTTCTCCAGTTTCATAGATTTTTTGGCATCGTCAAAGTGCAGTTTGTTCCCACCTGGGGTCAGCAGGGCGAAGCGGGCGATTTTGTCGTCTACGCCATAGTCGTCCACGCCATCAACCCCAAAGAGTGATCCAATCACCACACCGGCGGCAAGATCTTCGCGACCAAATAATGCTACAACTTTGTCTCCCACATCGGGCAGGCTGACAAAGCCTTTGCCCTTGCCCGCGCCAATCGCCATCACTTCAAGCCAATCGGTCTGGACATCGCCGACGGCGGGCAGGGTCAGGCGTACGCGGCCAAGAGAGTCAGGGTCCTTGATGTCAGAAACAATGCCCCACACAAGAATCGCCGCTTCCGGCAGTACTACCTGGGGGAGAGGACGTGAGGATATTTCTGATATCAAACCGGTGCTTCGCCCCATCCGATGTGTGACCGAAGTGAGCACATACTGCTCGGGAAAATCACTGGGATAGCCGGCAACTTTAATCCGAGTGCCCGGCAGCAAAGATGGATTGCCCTCTGCCGTACCGGAGATGACCCAGGCCCCCGCCTGGCGCAGGTCAAGTTCGGCCTGGGCCTGGGCTTCAGCTTGTTTATCATCGGTCGCGATTCGATTGGCCAGCGCCACGGTTGTGCTCTCCTGTGAATTGTTCGCGAGTGCATCGGTATTCAAAGCGGAACGGGGGGTGGAGGCATGGCCTTCATGATGCTCCACGCGCAAAGGGTCCCACGCAGCCGCTGTAACCGGGCCGCGAGAGAAGGCGCCGTTTACTTCGACGGTCGCCTCGAACAGGTTCTGGCCCAGTTCAAGCTCTACCTGCCCCTCTAATCCATCAAGCGCTAAAAGGTGTACAACACTCCCACGCAAAGTGAGAAAAAGTCCACTGCGGCGCGCCACGGCGGTTAAAAAATCAAAATCGCTTTGATTATGCTGGATTAAGGTGCGCCACACCGGACCTTCCACGGCCGCGTCAACGGTCAGTCCCAGACTGGAAGTCATCTCCCCAGCAAGGTTGGTGGCGGACATGTCCGTATAGGCGCGCAGGCTATGGTGTTTGCGCAAGTCCTGCAGCTTATCGTAGGCGCGTACCAGCACGGCACGCTCTCCTGAGGGCCGACGCACATATTCTACCGCGGCAACCTCTCCGGTAAAAATTTCCTTTTTGTCCTGACCGAGCGTCACGCTCGTTTGTGCGCCGGGGCGGGGCAGAAAATCGCGTGCCGGAGCAACAAAGCTGAGCTCGCACAAAGATGGTTGTGAGAGTTCATGTCTAAGGGTGAACCCCTCCAGAGTACCCAGGATTGCTCCGGTCACGGCGTTGCCGTCAAACGCAACATTGAGCGTGGGTACAATGCTCAGCCCGTTCATACGGTCTCCGCCTCCGCCGATGCTGACTTTGGCGGAACATGCAGTGTGCGTCCCGTCAGGTCTTCTGTGGGGTCATCGATATTGTTGTACTCCGCAATCAGACGCCACAACAAAGGAGTTCCGTAATAGCGGGTAGAAATTTCGTCCAGACGCTCAGAGGTAGATGCTCCGTCCCCGGACGCGCCGTCACTGATCGCTTCATGGGTATCAAGATCATCGATATCGATGTCCTGCTCCGGATCCAGTGAGATGGGAGGCTGTGCGTCCGTGCTTTCATCGGGCGACCCCGCGGTATCTGGCTCCGGCACCACGACAAAGCGCATGCGCAGCCAGGAACGCCGTGGCACACCCGCTTCAGTGAAATACTCCAGGCGCTCCGCTGCCGCCACGACCACGCCACGAAGATTCCAGGCTTTACCCCAGATGAAACGAACATAGGGAACCGTCTGCTCGGAATCGCCAACGGGGCCTTCGGCCAGAACCATCAGAGGCCGCGTGAGATCGCGAACATCCTCCGGTGCTGTAGTCACCACGGTGTCAGGTGTTGCGCCGGGAGCTGTGTCCGGTACCAGAGACACATCAAAGAGCAGGTCCAGAGTCAGTTCCGTGCGTCCACCGTCGGTGTAAAGCAACGGATCATAAGCGCTGCCGCCGGTGACCATCGGCCCGCTGCTGGAGGACCGCAAACGAATCCCGGCGGTGCGCTGCAAAGTCACGCTCTCCGGATTTAACAGGCTCGGAATCCGGGCATTGTCTTTTTCAAGAAGGAAGACCGCGCGTTCCATTACCAGGCTCCACGTTGTTCACGCAATACGCGCATTTGACGTTCATGGTTTTGCAACAGTTTTTTTGGCTCGCCTGGATCTTCTTCAACAATTTGGGGAAGATCGGGCCATGGATATTGAGCGCTGGAATCGCGTGAATTTTCCGGTGACGGCCGAAACTCTGCCGGTAAAGACGGCAAACCGGGAGCAATCTCCCGATCAGGCGATTGCCTCCACGAACAAGAAGTTGCCATTGTTAGGTTTGGTTCGCGGCTGGCCAAAGAGACAGGAATTGCAAAACTCCACGGGTCCTTCTCAGCGGCACTCGCACGAACAGCTGGATCCGGCCAGGGCACAACCTGCGCAACAACTTCGCGTTGCCGGTGGCCTGGTGTTTGCGGCCTGGCTTCAGGATCGTTCCCGTTGCGTTCTCCGAAGATTTCATCCTGGTCCGGCAAAGACATGCGATCTCTGGTCGAACGGAACGGACCTGTTGCAATCGACGTGCCCCTTGTGACCGACCAGGCGTTCTGGTGCGCTTCGCCGAGTGCTCCTCGTTGCGAGCGGAATTCTCTCTCTTGCATGATGGCTGCATCGGGTTCGCGGGAAACGACGAGTGATTTTGGATCAGGTACCGGTGCAGGCTTTGCAGCAAGTCTGCGCGCCTGCGGAATGACCGAGGATGGCGCGGCAGGCCGGAATTTGGCCACGATTCTGCGCACCGCCTGAAGAACCCGTGACGCTTGCCTTGGCGTGCGCGACGGGATTGCAGTGCTGGACAAGACCGTTGATGGCCTTGGCTGCGTCAGAGGCGTGGTAGATTCTGTCCCAGCTACGGGAACCTGTTGAACTGAAGACAGCTCCTGCTCAGGCGGTTCCATCCGTGACGGAAGCGGCAGCGCGCTCTTGCGAGCAACCCCCCAAGGACTCTCCTGTCTTGACTCTGGTTGTGAACCGGTCGGCTTTGACTGGGGTTGTTGTGACGAATCAAGTTGTTTGTCCGGGTCTGCAGCTTGTGCTGGCTCGATTTTCCTTGGCACGGCCGCGCGCGCCGGAGTCTTGACATCTTGCCGTCTTGCTGGGGATAGAACACCGTCCCGTGCCACCTTGCCGCCGATAGGCACGGGGCCATCGGCGCCGGAATTCTCGGCGACGAACTTCAGCCAGTCCTCAGGTGGACAGCTCACTTTGTAGCGCGCCATCCATTGCTTGCGGAAATCGTCCTCCCCCTGGGGATGGTCGTTCTCTTGCGGCCCTGGGGCGGGAACTCCAGGCATGAGCCACACCGCCAGGGTATGCAAGATATCCGCCAACTTCAGCAGGAGGCCATTCTTAAATTCGAACCAGGGCATGGGTTAGACTCGTTCCAGGCTCTCGTACACCAGGGTCATTTCTTCGATCGCGACTCCATTCGACAGCGCATTTAAATTTGCTCCGCGCCATTCGGAGATCCACGCCCGATTCAGGTTAAAGCGCACGGCCGGAGTTGATCCGTCGTTGTCCAGCAGGACGATGGAAATGTTCTTGCGCTCCACTTTCCCTTGGACCGCGGTCTGCAGCCAGTTCCACATGCCCATGGAGTTGGGGTCGCTGGAGGCGGTGATGCCGTAACGCAGGATTACTTCAGTGGGTTCTACCCGGCCGGGAAGGCAGTAGACTCCCTGGTTGTTGCCGCCACTGCGCCACATCAGTTTTTCTACTTTCACGCCGATGTTGCAGCATTCGTGGAAATATGCTTCAGTGACATTATCGATTTCCAGCCTGAAGTTATACGACCGCTGGGGATCAATGTAGTTTCCCGGTTGTGCCCCGGATGGCGCTGGTTTTGGTGTTGTTGCCATATAAATGCCTCCTTGTTCTCTAAGTTGATTTCTTTATGGTGAAATTACAATGTTTCGACGGTGCTGCCGGTGGCACGCTGCCCGATGCGGAACACCACAAACTCTGCCGGCTTGACCGGTGCAACGCCTACCTCAATGGTGACGATTCCGGCATCAATGTTTTCCGGCGGGTTGGTTTCATGGTCGCACTTCACAAAGAAAGCCTGTTGTGCCGTGCCCATGAGAGCTCCGTCCCGGTGCACGCGGGTCAGGAAGTCACGAACGTCGCGCGCTATCCTCTGCCAGAGAGACTCATCATTGGGTTCAAATACAACCCAGCTCGTGCTGTCCAGAATCGACTTTTCAATCATGATGAGGAGCCTGCGCACGTTAAGGTAGGGCCAAACGCTGCCGGGGCCGGCAATCGTCCGCGCTCCCCAGACCGTGATTCCCGAGTTGAAGCGGCGAATGCAGTTGACTCCAATCGGATTCAACTCCGCCTGCTCAGCATCCGTCAGAGAATAAGTCAGACCCACCGCGTTGCGCACAATCTCATTGGCGGGGGCCTTGTGCACGCCGCGTAAAGCATCAGTCTTGGCCCAGATGCCCATCATATGGCCCGACGGAGGCGCAATGATGGTGCTATTGGGATTGCATGGATCGGGAACGACCAGCCAGGGATAATAGGTGGCTCCCATGCCCGAATCAGAATTACGAGGACGGTAGCCCGAGTCATCCCCGGACGGGGCCTTGTCTTTGCTGTCAGGGTCAGAGTCGGCCCGCGCGCGTGGAGGCTTTGTCGCTGGAGCTGCGGCTGTCGCCACTTTTTTGAGCAGGTCGAAATTGAAGTTATCGGTCGGCGCCGGGAAGTCGGTAACGGCCACGCGGTACTTGTTGTTCTCGCAATGACTGATGAGGGCGTCGTAAACGAGAGCTCCGGAATAGCCCGGCGCCGCAACCATGGAAATGTCGTCGACCTCATCAAACAGCTTGATACCGGTCCGCGGCCTGTCCGTGCCCGCGATGGTGCCAGTGGCGCCAATATTGACCACGTAGCATTGCCGCCCGCCGTTCTCAAAGAAGCCTCTGACGGCGAGAGAAAGGTATGTGCTTTTCGCGCCTTGCTCGGGCACAAACATTTTGGCGAACTTTGCGTACGAATCGATGGGTACGGCTTGGTTTACATACGCGTCAATTTTAGGGGTCTGGCCCAGGAAGCCAGCGATGCTCGTGCTATCCACGTGAATGGAATGAGCGCCGCTGTTAACTTCTTCCATGTAGATGCCAGGTGTTTGGTAATTGGAAATAGGCATGTTTTAGTCCTCCAGTGAAGTTAGGCGAATCGTGAGTGGTTTCGATGGATCGGATTCTCCTTCCGGAGAGACCTCAATCCTTTTTCCTTTAGCATTTACAATCAGGCGGCCCTGCGCCGTTTGCGACATGCCGGCCAAAACGAACCGCCCGTAGCGGTCCGTCGTTGCCGAACGATGAAGCGACGGAGCTTCCACCGTAGCTCCAGCAATTGGGACGTCATCCGGTCCCAGCACAGATCCTTGAACCGTGATGACCGGCGCACTATGGAGATTGATCGACCGGACGGACTTGGCGCGTGGGTCAGTGCGCGCAATGATGAGCGGCACCCGCAACACAAAACTTGGTCTGGGCGTAATGCCGAACGTGCTCCAGGTTTGAAGCGGTAAAGTTTCAAATTCCAGTTCGCAGCCGTCCAGCTCCATGGCTGCAAAAGCCAGACGCAGCAGGATTTCATTGGCCTGCTCCGGATTGGCTGCCCAGGTACTGACCAGGAAACGCAGGCTCATTTGCAAAGGAGCGCGTTTGTCGGTTCGCGCTACCGGCGCCCGCAGGACCTCAAGAAGATAGGTCACGGCTTGTCCTTTGGCGTCTGCCCCTGCGCTCTCGCGCGCGGGAAAAGAGAGGCTCCAGGACGCTTCACAGTTATCCGCGACCCATTGCCGCAGCTTTGCATACACAGGTTCGAGCATGGAAGTCTGCGTCATTTCGTAGCGGTCCCCGTCTTATCTGCCGATTTCGATTCTGTAGTTGCCGGCCTGATTTCTGTCACCGTTGCAGTCGGCTTCGCTTCCGCGGTGGCGGCAGGTTTTACCGGAGCCGAACCGGACTTGCGTTTGCGCAACATGACAATCAAGAGCACGACGCCAATCACTAATACCAACGCTCCAGCAATGATTCCGACGATGAGCCAGAGATGGCTGGATGGTGATGGAAGAGTCAGTGGGTCGGAAGTAATCGCACCCAGGGATTTACCGTGCAATGAGAGCTGTCCGCGCACGCGTAGGTCCGCTCCTGTGTCATTCGCAGGCAGCGTGAAGCTTGCCCGGTAGACCGGAGCGGTATCCGGGCTTCCGGTAACACGCAGAAGAGACACAACATGCGTGGGTTTCGGCGGCACGTCACGGTAGAGTTCTACTCCGGATAAGCGTTGATTCGTCAGGCTGCTGAACGTCGCTTCCACGATGAAGGCCGGGCCTTTGTTCGTCGTCGCTGCGCTCGTATCAGCCGTCAAAGTAGCTGAGACCGCCGGAGCAGCCATCTCTTGCGGGGTAGGGTTCGCTGAAGCCGTTGTTCCTGTTACCGCAGTCGGAAATGTCAGAGCGCCGTTCGGGTCCCCGCCCAGCGTCTGGTAGATGCTGGTAACGTTGGGCACCCAGTGTTCGCAGCCGCTGGCGCAGTAACGTCCGCCAATCAGTGGAATGCTTGTGTATCCCTTGAGCAGATAACTCTTTTGCAGATAGTGCGAGACGGTGTGAATGCCTGCATCCCAATTGTCAAACGGCGACTGGTGGCATCCTGTGCCCGGATTCCAGAACCAGTTGAAGGCGTTATCTTCCGAGCAGGTAAAGGCCCCGAAGGTGGTCTCCGCGCCAGAAATTGCGACTACGAATCGTGGGTCAACGTTATAGGTCGATCCTTCGCTCGCAAAGTTGGTGCCGTGCCCCGACAGAGGGCGCAAGTCGTTCTTCGGATGAATACCGTTCAGATAGTTGTCAATCTGCGTGGCCAAGGCGTTGTTTTGTGGATCGGCCTGGGCCCGCGCCATGACGGGCAGGGCCAGAAGAGCAAGCGCCAGGAGCGAAAGACGAAATGAACTTTTAGTCTGTGACATATTGCTCACCTAATTCGCCGTAAAGCGAGTGCTCGATATGACCCTCTGGAAGTCCTGGACGAAACGCTGTCCGCCGGGATCTCCATTGCGGAATGAAAGAAAAAACTTGTAGACTTTGCTTCCAGCTTGTACGTAGACAGCCTGGTTTTCGTAGTTCAAGCCCGGACCGAAAGCGTCGGTGTAGTCCATGATGATCGCGGGTCGATCATCGACGCGCGTGTTCTGTGTGCTCAATGCTCCCAGTTCGGATTGGGCCAGCGCCGTCAGGCTGGTCGTGAGGGGACTGGAGGTGATGTCAATGGTCGCTCCTCCGTTGGGCACAACGCCGCCGTACAAGTAATTGTCAAAATTACGCAAGTTGATGGGACCACCCAGGCTCACTACTTCCTGGTGATAATTCCAGTTGTCCGGATAGCGGAAGGTCAGACCGTTTGCCGCCACCGATTTCAGGTTCTGGCTGGGAGTCGGCAACGGAGTTTCCCCGGCGACAGGAGTAGCAGCCGGCGTCGGAGTCGGCTTACTGTTGAGGATCCCCCCAATCACCTGGCCGAGAATGCCGCCCCAACCGGAATTGCCGGAGTTCTGACTACCATGGCCATCGTTGCCGCCATTGTTCCCATTACCGTTGTGGTCCTGTGCTTGCGGTGTCACCGTGAGGCTGCACGGTACCGCTATGTACCTGCCCGAGTCAGGATTGGTAGAAACGAAAAGCGGTATGACCGCAGCTTCTGGCTCATTGAAAGTGACATTGATGTTGTAAACAACGCCTGTTTCCTGCGAGGTGGCCGTGAATGCTCCTAACGGAGTGTAGCTGGAACCCTTGGGGCGGCCTAAGAACAGGGTAGGCGTTCCCGTTGCCATCATCCGTGCCGCGGTATTGCTGTTGTTCGCACCATTTGTAATTCTGACGTTAACGTTCGTTGGCTGGTGCGCGGAGATAGAAGCGGGATTCACATTACAAGTAATATTGGGCGGCGTCGCCTGTGACGCCGCCAGGGCCTTCGTTTCCGGGCGAAACTGCTGTATCGCATTTGCTGCGAAGCCGCTCAGCAAAGTTCCTGCGGTCATCGTGCTCATCAGCGCCAGGTACACACGGCGGCTAAGCGCAGGCTTGTCCTCCTGTCTGGCCTGCCGATGCGAATTGAATAAACCGCTTTTCATAAAGCCTCATCTGCTCGCAATACTGCACGAAGGGTCGAAACTAAGACTCTGTCGCGTAGGCCCATAGCTCGAAGGGCGTGGCGTAATAGATCCATCCAAAGAACCCGTGAACGGCCGAGCCGTCGGGCGGCCTGAAATACGCGGTATCGCGCACATGTGTGAGCCACAGCACCATGCCCACGGTCAGAGTAAAGACAACCTGGAGGACCGAAGTGACGGCGTAACAGGCCAGTCCCAGCGGCAGAAACAGTGGGCCAAGGATGCGGGCCTGCAACAGGTGTACCCGTTCGTGTTTACCCGCCCCGCCAAGGTTTACCGTGCCCAGGGTTTGTGCAATCGAGCCGTTGTGAGCGTAGACAATCCAGCCCTGGCCTTCGCTCTGTTCGCGGGAGAGCGTGCCCAGAAAGGGGTATATCAGGTTGCCGAGGACCAGACCGTAGATGGTATTGAGATAGCTCCAGGAAAAATCGAGCAGGAGACATAGCCAGCCCGAGCCTGATTCCAGGTCATAGATGCGAAGGATGCCCGCTTCGAGTCCGTACAACAACCCCAGCACAGCGCCGATAAGGGCGGCGATCGGCAGGGGAATCGCTATCGCACTGATCAGGCTATGGACCAAAAAGGAATAAAGAATAAAGCAGCCAGCCGATCCGGCGATGGCAATCAGAACCGTTACAACGGTCTTGACGGAGTTGGACATAAGCCTGCCTAGGGCGGTCTGGCTGCGCAAAGCAGTGCCATTGCCGCCCGTTTTTTCGCTTTCTCGCGGGTTCGCGGATCTTCCTACATTCTGAAAAGCGTCGGAAAGGGAAGAGAACCACCATTTGTTCGAAGGAAGTGGATGAAAAGCTTGTCGAAGAGGCGCATTTGAGCGGGAATCAAGGCTGAGATATGGCCAAGGGCTATTGAATCTTGACTATAAACGTAACAGTGCCAGTTTGGCTCGGGGCGAGCGACCCGGTGAAAGTCCACTGAATGGCGCCGGTCTGGCCAACGGTTGGAGCAGTAATAGAGCAGGCCGTCAGCGAGTTAGGAAGAGGACTGCCGCATGCGGCGCTGACGAACGTTGTGTACGCCGGAGTGCCGTCACTGACCTTCAAATTGGAAATCGGAGAGCTGCTGTCATTGATGAAGGTCACGGTATACGTGAGGTTGTCGCCAGGCAGCGCAGCGGTTTTATCTACTGCTTTTTCCAATCGCAACCCAGCATTGGTCGCTGTGCCCACGGTCGTGAGGTCGTTCAGCGAATAACTGGCGGAGAGAACAGGGTTAGCGTTTGTATAGGAGAAGCTGGCGGAAATATTCGTTGTATCGGTTGAGTTGAATGGCGTCCCTGTCGGGATCGAAACCTTCATAATGACGCAGAAGTTCGTTCCAGCAACCGTGGTGATGGGCCCGCTGATTACAGGTTCGCCCGCATCAAGTAAGCCATTGCAGTTCGTGTCCTGATAGAGGATCCGGGTAAATGAAACGTTGCTGGGCGCGGTGGTCGATGTCAGCGAGAAGGTGACTTGTCCTGCTGTTCCGGGCATAAACGTATGGGCGTAGAAGATCACGTTGCCGGGCAGCGCCTGCTGGGCTTCATTGGCTTGAAACGTGTTTAACGGCACATCGCCAAAGTTGACGCCGGTATAAATGGCCTCGATGGCCTTGGTAAATGAGACCGTATCGGTGGCGCGATTGTATGTTCCGCCTGTCGTACCAACCGATGCGCCAGTGGAGATATAACTCGTTGCATTGGTTTCAATGATGGCGACCGTGGTGGCTCCCGAGGTGATAAATAGCGTGTAGCTACCATCGCTGGCGGTCTGCTGGGTGTCATACGTCGTGGCGCCACCATTGGTTGCCTTGACCGTAATGCCGACGAGACCTGGTTCGGCTCCATCCAGAATTCCGTTATTCGCTGTGCCTCCACCTGTTCCGTTGTCTTTGAAAACCTTGCCGGATATCAGACTGCCACGGAACAACCCAAAATTCTGGTTGGAGATGGAACCATTTGACGTAGTGATCTGGAGCGTTCCAGTGGCCGGGTTCACGAAGGCATAACCGCTGGGAGCAACCGCCGTGACGGCCACAGCCGTGTTGGTCACAACAATGGAATAGGTTCCGCTGCTGACATTGCTGAAGCTATAGGCGCCAGTACCCGCCGGGACCGTAACCGATTGGACCACTACTCCCGCCTTTACAAGATTGACAAATACTGACGCGCCGGTAGACCAGTCTTCTCCGCTGTCCAGATTGCTATTGTGGTTTGTATCCACATAAACCTGGCCGGAGACGGTGGTGGCAAGGCTTACAGTGACATTTCCGCTGAATTCGGAAGTTGCGCCGCTGACCGTAGCCGTTGCCGTCAACACCGTTCCTGCTGAGACTCCAGATGGAATCGCTATTACAAATTTAAATTTGTTCGTTGTGTCTGTGCCCTGGGCAATGCCGTTGATAGCGGCAGGGCCATAAGTGCCGGTGGTGGCATCCAGGTCCGAGCCTGAGCCTTCTGTAAGTGACACCAGATAAGTCTGGCCTTGTCCGAATCCGGAAGGGTCGGCATTGGCGATGAATAACTCAATCAGAGATCCAGGACGCGCAAAGCCGGTTAAGGTGAGTTGACCATTGTTGATGGTGGCGGTTTGCAGAATCGGATAGTTCAATAGCCCGTTGCCGCCGGCATCACCATCTCCTGAGTCATTCAGCGTCACGAAGGGCGAAGTGCCGAGACTGGCATTGTCTGTGGAGTTTTGAAGATCGATTCCAATCTCATGCGTGATCGACCCAACCGTTCCGTTCAGAAAAATGGAGTTCTGGCTGATTACGGTAGTGGCGGCCCCTGAGGCGACCAGAATTCCCGCGCCCACGTTGGACGAAATAATGTTCTTGGACACGGTATTGCTGCTGCCGAAAATGCGGATGGCCGGGTCCACCAGCGTGCCACCGCTGCCGGTGCCATTTCCCGTGACTGTATTGTTGGTGATGGTGTAAGAGCCGGAGCTTGCATTTGTATCAATGCCAGGCCCGACAGAGTTGACGAAAAGGTTCCCCTGCATGGTGGCTGTGGAGCCAGTGTTCAGGTTAATTCCACCCAACCCTGGATTGTTAATCCCATTGCCGCGGACTTCGTTATTTTGAATGGTCCATCCAGTTGATGTGCTCTCCAGCGCGAGACCTTTGCCCTGGGAGAAACCAACCAAGCTGTGCTGAATTGTGCTGGTATCGCCTCCGAGAGAACGGATGTTGTCTCCCACCGAGCGGACTCCCGCGCCTGGATCAGAAAAACTTGTTGCACTCGTTCCCAGAACGTCCTGGTCAATGAGTGTACCGGTGATGCCGTTCCCAATTTCGATGTTGGCGCTGCCATTGGTATTAGCAGCCGTGCCAAAGCCGTAAATAGCGACGCTGCGTATGGTTGTATTGTTGGCCGTTACCTGCAAGCCTCGGCCAATCGTCCCCGCGGCTGCGCTGATCTGGACTTCGGGTTTGTTTACAGTGGAGAGCGTAAGGCCATCTACGCCAACAGGGCCGCCTGTGCCCAGAGTTCCGGAATTCGTGTCACCCACATTCGTGGTCTGCTCTGTTCCGTCAATTGAGGTGTTGGTGTCTGTAATTGCCGGAAGCTGAGAAGCAGGAACAATCTGCGCGACGCCGCCTGTCAATTGATTGGTCAAGCCGGCACGCAAGCCCGCCACGGCGTTGCCGTTCGGGATCATGAAAATGCTGCCTTCCACACCCGCAGTCTGTCCTACCTGCGCTAGTCCCGCATTAGTCAGCGTGTTGCTATTGGTGATGAACTGCCGCAACGTTCCTTGTCCGGAATCGCGCGTGCTGACAATGGTGTCAAAGTTAAATCCAAAATCAATCCCAGAGACGCTGCTGGTTGCGAGGACGACGCTGGTAATGGACTGGGGCGTGTTCGTTCCGGTTGTGAGTGCTGCGAGCGTGGTGCTGCCATTTCCAGCGTCGATCTTGGTGGGGTCTTCTCCGCCGACTCTATTGGTATCCGCTGTGCCGACCGTGCCAGTCAAACCGCTGGTGCGAAAGGTCTGGACTCCAACGAGGGTACCAACGCTGCCTGGACGGGAAGAGGCAACTGTGGAATTGACTGCGCGGACCGTATAAGTCTGTCCGGCAGCTCCGGTCAGAGTGTAGACACCGGAAGCGTTCGTTGTGGTGGAAGTAATAAAAGTTCCAGCTGAATCATAGAGTTCAACCCGGACGTTAGGAGCGCCCACGCCTCCTGACGCAGCCAGAGTGCGGCCCGCGCCTCCACCGTAGTTCACGTCCTCAAACACGGTTCCGGTAATTTTGACGCGCGGTGTGCTTGCTAAGTCGCCTTGCGTCGTGGTCATGGTTCCGGTAAAAGCTGTAGCGACACGTGAAGGCAAAGCCACGGTATAGAGTTGTGCGGGATTCTGGTCGTCTTCCACCAGCATGTTGCCGTTGAAATCAAAAGTCATGCCCACGATGGCGGTTGCGCCGCCGGAGAGACCGGTAATCGTTCCCAAACTTGTGCATGCTCCGCCACCAAGAGGCACGGTGTAGATCGTTGTGCCTCCAACCATATAGAGCACGCCGTCAGGACCAAACCCTATGTCACCGCCGAGGTTGGTTGGCACCCCGCTCAACGCACTCACGATGGTGGCTGCGCCAGTCGTTTGATCGATGGTGTACAGGTTCGCTGTGTTCGTGTCCACGGCGTAGAGCACGCCGCTTGCGGAAAATGCAACCCGCGGAATGTAGGGTACGGCGGCCCCGGTGGTGCCAAGCAACACTGGCGCCGTGGCGGGGGTTGAGGGGTTCCAGCGATACACCTGGCCGTTTGCCACCTGTGTTACAAAGAAGATCATTCCGTCACTGGCGCGCTGTGCACCGCCCGCTGTGGCGGTGGCCGCATATGTAGTAAAAACGCTGGTGACAGTCCCGTTGGCGTTGACCTGGTAGATATTTCTGGTCGCCAGGCCAAAGGAATATACCTGGTCGCGAACATCAGCTATCGCCGTCATGCTGAAGGTGGAAAGGAGACAGACAGAAAGCAGGCATCGCGCCAAAGACAACCTCGGCTTTGCGCTGGAGGCTGCAGGCCGTAGTTGCTTCCGGATTGCTGTTCGTGCTTGCATTACTTCTTCTCGCGGGGGGCGAAGATATTTTCATCGAACTTGAATCTCATGCGGATGAAAGCGCCCCGACGGGTAACGTCTTCCCCGGTCAAGTCGGCATTTTGGTACCCAATCACGTTATAGCCGGTGGAGATCCAGAGGTTCGATATCAGCCTGTACCCGGTTTCAAATCCCATGCCGTACTGCTTTGAGGCATAGCCAACGCTGTACGTGGTGCTGGCCGCGACTCCCATGTCCCATTTCTTGGTCAGGTCCCACATGGCGCGGCCGCCTACCAGCTGCGTGGTTGCTGAACTGGAGAGAGCGTTGTCTCTGCTCATGCTCAACTTAGCGGCGTAACGTCCGGAAAGCGTAAAAGGAGCGCTTACCTGATAATTGGCGGTAGTGGAAAAAATACCAACGGTGCTGTGCGTGGACAGAGCGGCTTGTGTGCTGTCGTTATCAGTCTTCACTTCAAACATGCTCAGGGCGTTCCAACGGTTTCTCGCCGAATCGCGCAGAGCAAAGCCAAACTGCAGGCGGTCCTGCAAGTGCGTTCCGCCGGTTGGGCCCTTGGTCTTGGTTGAGGCAAGAACGTTGCGTCCCAGGAAGGTCCAGCTATCGGTGATCCGGGCAGCAAAACCCACCGTGTTGAGGATGTTCGTGGTGGTGGAGCTGCCGCGCCACTCCATGCGCGCAGAACCTTTCCAGTTTTCGTGTGCGGTGTAATCCACTCCGCCGGTAAGCGCCATTGAGTTAGCTTCCACGCCATTCAATGTCCGGATGCTTTCCACACCAGTATTTGCTACAAGACCCTTGCCCAGGTGCCAGTTGTTACGCAATCCGATGGCAGCTTCCGCTTCGCGTCCATTAGAAAGATCGCGGATGCGATATTCGCTGAAGACATGTGCATCTTTGAAATAAGTGGTATCAATGCCAAACTGCGTGGTGTTCCGGCGCTGCAAGCTGTTGAGCGAATAAACGTCTCCCAGAGAGGAGATCAGCTCCTGGCGGAAGTACAGCTTGCCTTTGGACCAAAGGCGATACGTTCCTCCGGCTGCCAACACGCGCTTGCTCTTGTCGGCAAGGTCCTGTTCGTAGTCGAAGGTGCCGGTCGCGCGGTTAAAGTGCGGGACCTGGAAGCTGATTTTGGTCACGAGCGTATTGAGCGAGTTCGGTGTGATGCCGATGCTGCTGGCGTTGGCCGGCGCTGAAGTCTCTTCCGCATGGCGATAGCCGAAACTGGTTTGGATATTGCCCGGCAGGCTCTTTTCCACCACCAACTGGCCGCCCTGTTGCGTTCCGGCGTTGACGATATCTTCCGTGCGGATGAATTCACCCACCAGACGAGTGGTTTTGTTGAATGCATAGCTGGTCTTCACACCGGATTCTCCACGCCCCTTGTTCATGATGGAAGTAGGGTTGTCGAAAGCGGCATCTGTGCGTGTTAGATAGGCTTTGGTTTTCAGCTTGTCGCCGTCATGCAGGAACTCAAACCGGTAGCCCATTCCGGTTCCGGTGGCCTCATGCTGGGTGCCGGCGAACTCCGCGGTAAAGCCAGTCTTGTCTTGCAGCTTGATCCCGGCAGTCACCGCGAACAGCTTGTTCGGGTCCTGAGGATTGCTGTCATTCACAAAAGTTCCGCCGACCTGGAGTACCTGGTTCAACTTTACCTGCGCTGTTCCTCCGCCCACCCAGAACTTCTCTCCACCCTGATTCACTTCATAGGTCACGCGGATCGACATAGGGTTAAGGCTCGGATCCAGAGTTGGAATCGGAGCTTTCAAGAGCAACTGGCCCGTGAAAGGCTCAAACTCATAATCGACAAACCTGGCCAATGGCTTTATGTCGAGGATCACTGCCGGCTGGTTGCGGTCGCGGACCAGCACTTCAACTTTTTCGCTGTTTTCAATACCGTTGTTGTTCGCGAGAGTAAATGGCCCGGACGTGCCGTTGGCAAACAGTTCCTCGACTACCTGTCTCAGGGAATCGTGGCTGGCGAACCCGGTGGCGCTCACCCGGCCGTTTTCAAAGTGTTCTTTCACGCCCGTCATGCTGCGGCTGTAGTTGCTGAGGCTGTTGCCGGCTCCCGGCTCAGAGGTCAGATAATCGCCATAAAGCAGATAGGTGCGGCCATGGTCGATGCGGATATAGGCTTTGCTGGTGGACTGGGCATCATAACCACGGACCGAAGAGTCGCCGTAAACCGGATAGTACTGGTCCGGCTGGATGTCACGGAAAAGGCGCTCGCCCGAGGTCTTATCGGAATCGTAGGCCAGGGTGAGAAGATTGTCGCCCTTGATTTTCCCTTTCAGCAGCAGGGCCGCGTGGCCGCCTGAGGTCCTGGTGCCATCGGCATTCTGCGTGGCAAAAAGCTGTAACTGATGTTCAAAGCCATCATTGAGCGAAGGCTGAATCGCGTTGTGGGCCATGCTGCCCATGTTGACTTGATATTCCACGATTCCCGCGGCCATCATGGGGCGCAGTTCAGGAACAAACTCAATCTTGCTTTGCGAACTGACTCCGCCGCTGCTGACCCGGATCACGCTCGTGCCGGGCTCGATGGGAGGCATCAGTTCATATTCCGCGCGTCCACCTTCGATGAATACCTGGGTTCCTGGCTCGATAGGATCAAGGTCCTTTACCAGCCAAACACCGTTCGTGGTTTCCAGCGTGATCGGAATGCGGACGGTCACAGGCACATCGCTGGCGTCAGCCAAGCGAACAATGACTTTGACCGGGGTTTTTCCATCCGCCGGATACGTATTCCTGGACGTTTCAATCTTCAGTTTGCCGAGCTTGCTGGGCGCGATGACTTCAATCGTTTTCTTGCCACGTTCATTGCCCCACGGATCAACCTGGCTGACCTGGAGCAGGTTCTTTCCGGGAAGAAGATTGACTCCAATGAATCCCCAGATTTCCAGCTGCTTGTCTTTGACCGTGGTCTTGGTGCCCACTTGCTTTGCCGAGAGTTCTGTACCGTTTACAGACACTTTAAAATTGTTGCCCAGTGTTCCCTTAACGCGGACGGCAGTCTGGGTAAACGGGAGAATATCGTGGTCGTGAAGGTCGACAAAGTCCAGGCCGTTGTCCATCTTGGCAAATTCTGCATTCGCGTCAACAGCCGGACTTTTGGCCGGAGCTGAAAACGCCGCAGGCTGGATCTTAGCCGTGGGTTGCGGCACAGCTTCACTGCCCGCTGCCGCCGTTCCCGCTCCGCCGACAAACCCGCTGGCGGAGAGTGCCTTCACTTCCGCAGAGCTCTTCTCCGGGGTCTCCACACCAAACTGGTTTTTGACGGCGCGCGCCAGCTCTTGCGGATTACCGGTAAGGCTCTTCTTGCGCCGGGTGATCTCACTCGCAATGGCTACCGTGCAATCGGAGACGGCAAAGTCCGCTTTATGCATTTCACCAAATTTCAAATCGATGAAGCGGCTGCCTCCGTCGCCGGCATTGCGGCTGGAAATAGAGGTCAGCTCGGCGCCGGCGGGCAAGCTATAGTTGTCTACCTTAAGAATGTGCGTACGTCCGGGTACGCCGTACATGCTGTACTTGCCTTCTCCATCGGTGATGGCAAAGGTGCCGTCGTCCAGGTACAGGCGCACGCCCGGGATTCCGAGTTCGCCGCGGTCCTGCATCCCGTTTCCGTTGCAGTCCTGGAAGACTTTGCCAACGATAAAGCCGTTGTCGCTGAAGATGCCGGCCCGGATGGTTACGCGCGCCGAGGCAACGTTGGATTGGACGGTCCCGCTCATTGCGATGGCTTTGTTCACCGCATCGCCAACGCCGGCTCCCGGACCGACAAACACGCGGTACGTGATCTTTACATCCGCATTCGGAGCCAGGTCGCCAATGCTGAATATCAGCGATGGTCCTTTTCCGCCTGCGGGATCGCTGATGGCAGCACCGTTGAGGCGTGCACTCTTGAGCTGGTACATGAAGCCTGGCGGCAGGGTATCGTGCACCTGCACGTTGGGGAGCGTGGTTGAAAGCAGGTTTTTCACTTCCAGGGTGTAGTTAACAAACTCACCCTGCTCGATTGTCGCACGGTCAACGGATTTCTGAACAAAGAGTGATGTTGTCGCTGAAGTGTCCACGGGGACATCAAAGAACATGGTTCCAGCGCTGGTCGTGACGACGAAGTTGCCATTGTAAGAAGCTGCCGGATCAATGCGGCGTCCTGGAGGAAGCTGTCCCGGAGGCACGGTGGACGGGAACGTGTAATTGGTCGGAGGCGTTACCACGATCTTGTAAGTACTAGGCAAGACCTGAGGAAACTGGAACTGTCCGTTGCCGCTGGTGACCGCCGAACTCGGCGCCGGAGTGACTCCGTCAAACTGAAGAACAGTGGCAGGCGCGCCAGGGTTTCCGCCATTTCCGTTTCCGGTGACGTCGATCAGCGTCACGTTCGCGCCCGCTACGAGCGCATTGCTGCGGCTGTCAAATACCACGCCCGCCGGATCAACCAGCACGGTGGCCGTCACGCTGGCCGCTCCACAGCCGGACATGGAAGCCGTTATCTGGTCATTCACCCGTACTTCCATGATGCTGTTGCCAACAACCACGGGGTTGACGCTGGCGTCGCGCATGGGCACGGCGGGCAGAATCCGGAAGAGCCCGGTATTCGGCCCGGTTTCCGTCGCAGTAAAAGTCTCTGTATCACTGGTGAGCGAAGACTTAAGGGTAACGGCTTTGGTCTCTGCGGTCGTTGGGTCCAGATTGCAGGCCGCGGCGTTGACCTGTACAAAAAGGGGGGAAGAGATGGGCGTGGCCTGGATCGTCTTCACGAAAGTGCCGTCGAAGAAGTAGGAAATACCAGGGGCCGGCCCATTGACCGTTACGTCGACCTCGTTAGAGATCGATGACGTATCGCTTCCATTATTAAAGAAAGCCACTGAGGTGTTACGTACCGTGCCGCTGGCATTCGCCGCAATGTTTACATTAAAGCTGAAGCTGGTGCTTGCTCCGGAGACGAAGGTATCAAGCGCGAAGCCGATGGCATCGACCGTCGAAAGAACCGGAGGGGCCGCGCTCACATAAGTCTGAAGCGGAGCGCCAACAATGTGATAAAGCGGAGTGGACGCTCCCGCAATCACAAATCCGGAAAATACTGTGTTATTAGGAACAACGTCACGGATGATGATTTTGTTGGCAGCCAAGCCGTCAATCGTGACCGCGACCGGAGCGGCATCGCCGGTCCCGCTATTGGTAACGTTCAGAGCAAAGGTAATTTGATCGCCGGGATTAGCAGTGGCTTTGGATGCGCTCTTGCTTACCGTTAACGCTGCACCGGTGGATGAAGCCTGCGCGATGACATGCACGATATTTGAGCTTGCAGAGCTGGCGGGCCCGGCTGATGAGATATAGGAGGCGCTCGCTTGATTATCGATGGAGGTACCAGGAGGAACGCTTGCGCCCATCGCCTGGGCTATGAGCCCGAGGGCGAAGCACAAGTGAACCGTGATTGATCTGATATTCCTCATCGAAGTAACTCCCTACGAGATTCCACCTGAGTGCACGTCCGCACGGGATTGCTCGCCCGTGCGTTGGCGTGCCTTAAGTGAAGGGAAGCGCGGTTCAGCGCCTCCCCTCGTTTGGGTCGTCTACTGGATCTTCACCGCGAAGATGATCACCGCTGACTGGCTAGGAGTCAGAGTGCCCACCGTAGCTGTGATGGTTCCAGCAGTTCCGTTCGCAGGCGCAACAATCGTGCCGACTGTTGTGCTCGCTGGCGGAATGTTTCGATAGAGGGTGAAGGCCGGAGTAGCGTCACTCACCACTACACTGGTGATGTTCGACGCGCCGGCGTTGGTTGCGGTCAGGCGATAGAGGACACACGCGCCCGGGACTGCGCCAACTGTGATGTTGGTTTGTCCGTAGGCCGTATCAGCAACTCCATCGCAATTGGCGTCGATCGCCTGGTCTTTCACGAGCCGCAGCTCGCCCGCGATGACAGTGGTCTGGTCCTGGGCCGTTGCGAAGATTGCGTTGTAACCCGCGCGGGCCGTGGTTGTGTCAATGGCGCCTACCGGTGCCCCGAGAGGAGACGTGACTTTTACAAACATCGTCACGCTTTGTCCCGGTGTCAGGTTGAAGGTAGTGGCCGTAGAAACCGCCGCATCAGCTCCGTCCAATCCGCCGTTGGTGTTGGTGTCCTGGTAGAAGACCGAAGACCAGCCAGCCAGTGTGTCAGAGGTAATGGGATTGGTGAACGTGATCGCTTCCGTCACGTTTCCGTTGTTGGTCAGGAGGTGCGTGTAGACAACCGATCCGCCGGGGAAGATCTGGTTTGATCCATTCGGCGTAAGGGTTACGTTGTGCACCGTGTTGACGGTTACCTGATCGTGAATCACGTCCAGTGCGCCCGAGGTGGGTGATTTCGCCTGGAAGTAAACTGCCTGTGCTCCGGCAGCGTAGTTCGCGGGAACGCTGATCACGGCGCAATACAGTTTTGCCGTGCCACCGTTGACCACACCGGTGTTGCTGATCACGCTGCCCAGATTGGCGGCGGAGCAGTCTGCACCGAGGCTGGAACGGAACGTTACAGACCAACCTGCCGGAAGCGTGCTGCTGGCTCCGAAGGTGGTGGTGGAAGAAGCCAGCAGATCATACGAATCGGCCACGCTGGCCCCGCTGGTGTTGTTGGCATAAAGGGTAAAGGTTGTGGTCGTCCCCGGATTGGTTGCGTTGTTCACAACCACGGAAACTTCCGGACCCGCACCGACGCCCAGAACGCCAGGGCCGCCGATGGCTGCATTGTTGGTCAAATCAACCGTGCTGGCAGTGATGGCCACCAAGCGGTCGGTCATACTGGCATTCGCGCCGGCATTGATCGCGCCCACAACGGTAGACGTCGCCGTTGCAGTTGCGTTGAACGGACCACCCAAAGCGCCGGCAGGCAGAGCAGCCTTCACGATGACCGTGTAGGACGCGCCCGCGGCCACTGGGCCGGTGTCAGGAGTGCTGTTTCCGTTGGTGTCGATCAGCGGAGTTACGCCATCACTCTTATATAAGGTGAAGACGGTCCCGGCAGGGAACGTATTCGACGGGATCGTGATGTCGAATGAATCGGTCCCGTTTCCGGTGTTGGTCACAACATCAGTAAAGGTAACGATGCTGCCCTGGGCGGCGGAGTTGATGGTGTCGATGCCGTTGACGGTTGCGTCGTTATCGTTTGCGGCCACGCCGGTATCACTGATGGTGACTGCGGCGCTTTGGCGAACGGTGAAGTTGAAGCTGTTGCTGGTGCCGTTCACCGTGGTGCCGGAGCCGTCGTTGTAAGAGAGAGACGCGGTGTTGGTCAGCACGCCAGGAGCAACGCCCGCGGCAATGTTGATGCTGAAGGTCAACTGACCGGAAACGCCGGCGGCAACCTGGTCAACGATTGCAGTAACGGTGTTGCCCGTCACACTGTAGTCAATGTGCGGAGATCCGGCGGCAGGCTGAAGGTCGCCCGTCGCATCGGTCAGCGCTGTGACTCCAGTGACGCTCCAACGGCCGGAGCCGGCAACGTAGGTCATACCGGCAGGCAACGCATCGCCGATGTTGACGGTGGTCGCCGTAACGTTACCGCTGTTGGTGTAGGTCAAGGTCACTGTGTACGGACCGCTCGGCGATGCACCCGAGCTTGCGCTGATCACTTTGTTGACGTTAATTACAGCGTTGGAAGTCACCGTGGTGACGTCCGTGTTAGCAGCCGTCTTGGTGTTGTCGAATACCGAGGTGCCGGTGACGGAGAAGTTGTTGGTCTGTCCCGCCGTGGCGCCCGATGGCACCGTGCCGGTGATGACAAACTTGAACGCATTAACCGCTCCGGGAGTGACCGTTACATTCGTTCCGTTCAGGTTCGTGAAGTTATCCGGAATACCGTCGCCGTTCGCATCCAAATAGATAGCAGTGCCGGTCAATGTAAACGCGCCCGATTGCGCCGGCGCTAATGACAGCGTAAAGCTGTCTGACCCGTTGCCGGTATTGGTTAACGTGTGTGGATAAAATACCGGTCCGCCCGGGGACGCTGTTTTTGCCCCGTTCGCGGTCAGGGTCAAGCTGGCAACTTGCTGAACGACAGTTGTGACCACGTTGGACGTGGCCGTGCGCGAGACCGAAGAACTGTCTGTGTATGTGGCCGAAGCCTGGTTTCCAATGGAAGTACCGGCCGCTGTTTGCGCTGTTGCCCCTGTCGGGATCAACAGCACTGTAACGGTCAGTACCAGAGTGACAAGGAAGGTCCACCTTTTGATGAACTGGGGGCCCCTCCCTTTAAGATTTGTACTTTTCATCGCCATCTCCTCGATTTGTTCAAAACTCATCTTGATTGGGGGGGAGCCGCTTTCAATTGTTCCTGTCTGACATCTGCCTAACTGATCAACTACCTGGGGTGATGCTTACTTCTGCGTCTTCACTTTCATTCGAGCCTTGACGGACTTGCTCATTCCGCCTGCAATGTCGCCGAGGTTCCAACGCAACGAGCGATACTCGGCGTAAGGAACCAGTTCCTGCATCGTCTTTCCGTCTGCGCTACGCACTGTCTTTTTCAGCGGAACAGGCGCGTAGTCAACGTCATTTGTGCTGGCCATGACCGGGTTGGGAGTGGCTGTTTGCGCGACATACTCCATCCCGGCAGGTACAGGAAGAGTCGCCACTACGTTCTTCACGGCGCTCTTGTCCGGGTTCTTGTATTCGGCGATGTATTCGATCACTTCTCCTGGTTTTGCCGTATCGCCGGGTTGCTTTAATTCAGTTCCGTCCGTCTTGACGATCTTGTTTGCAACCAGCAGAACTCTGACTTCTGACTGCAGCGGCAGATACAGCGCAATGGCTGCTGCAATCACAAATGCCGTTTTAGCGATTCTTGTTGTGTACATGAGAGTGCACGTCTCCTTTTATTAACAATTTCTTGTCTGGCTACTTGAAATCTCTTTGTTCACCTCTTGCTGGGGGAGCAGTATTTATGTGGGTGAACTGTTGCGAGAATAGATTAGAAGTTACCAATGTCCAACGTTACGCTAGTACTTACGGTAACGCCCCAGTAACGACCAAGGCTTGGCGGAAGGCCTTTAGAATGGCCTTGGCGGAGATTCTCGTTTCTGAAAAGAAAGGGAGTTCTATTAGAAAGGGCTCACTCGTGCTCAGAGTTACGTTACTTTAATCACTAAGTGGCGGCTTTTTTTGTGCCAGGCATTTTGCTTTTCGTAAGCGTGGGCCAGAGACATAACTACGCCTTCCGCGCCAGGTGCTCCGGTGATCTGCAGGCCGATTGGCAGGCCTGATTTGGAGAATCCGCAGGGAATGGAGAGCGTAGGCAGCCCCAGTACATTGAACGGACGCGTGTTGCGCAACATGACCAATTCTTTTGCGCGCAACTGGTCTGGTGCAGCTTCAAGCTCAGCAAGGGATAGAGGCAAAACCGGGCTGGTGGGCGTAATGATCAGGTCCACCTTGTCAAAAATTTCCAGGATCTGACGCCGTTGCCGCAGCATATCGCGATAGGCTGAGATGTATTGTGCCGCCGTAATACCTGTGCTGCTGCGAATGCGGCGGAGCGTTTCCGGATGGTAGTCCTTCTCATGCTCGGGAAGATATTTTCGATGGTAAGCGTCGGGTTCGCACTGCACTACGGTGCGGTCAACTTCTGTGGACAGGCTGATTTCCTGGACACCCACGGTCATTTTCCCCATTTCGGCCAAGGCCGTATCCACGGCGTTGCTGATTTCGACATCAACCGCATTCCAGAAATCGCGCGGTGCTCCCAGCCGTAAAACAGCGCAACTTTCTTCGATGGCGGAAGGGTAGTAAACGGGAGGGAATTTCTGGCAGCAAATATCCTGCGCATCGTAATAGGCAATCGCCTGCAGCATGAGCGCGGTGTCAGCAACAGTGCGCGCCATGGGGCCAACATGATCGAGGGACCAGGAAAGCGGAATGATGCCGCGTGTGCTCACCAGTCCATAGGTCGGCTTGAGGCCGGTGATTCCGCAGTAAGCGGCCGGCAAACGGATGGACCCCGCTGTATCGGTGCCGATCGCTCCATAGCATAGACCGGCGGCGACGGCAGCGGCGGATCCGGAAGACGACCCTCCGGTAATGTGCGCCGTGTTCCACGGATTCCGTACCGGCCCGTAATGGCTGATGAGGCCGCTGCCTCCATAAGCAAATTCATGCAGGTTGAGTTTGCCAAGCAGTACGGCTCCTGCCGCCTTGAGCCGTCGCACGACCTCGGCATCGGCGGAAGGAACAAAATCTTTCAGCACCGCGCTGGCTGCGGTTGTCTTAACACCTGCGGTTTCCGCCAGGTCCTTCACCGCCAGAGGAACACCGTGCAACGGTCCCTTCCACTCGCCGCGTATGATTTCCGCTTCAGCCGTTCGTGCCTTGTCCAGAGCGGATTCCGTCATGACCGTGATATAAGCATTGATTTTTGGATTCAGACGCTCGATCCGATCCAGGCAAGCTTGCGTCAGCTCAACCGGCGACACTTCTTTCTTTTGCACTGCCTGGCTGACTTCCGTTAGTTCCAGCAATGGCAGTTCTTGGGCGGAGTATTTTGCGGAAGAAGACATGGCAAGCTTGAGAATATCACTGACTAATGACGATCAAAAAATTTCCTGCGTTCGCTCATGGTGCAGGTGGTACGTAAACATACGGTCACTAACGGCCGCTACCGCACCGCATCTCTTGGTTCCCAGAAGGTGCGATCGGCCAGTATTTTATTCCACGTTGCCCCATTCCACGTCACCGGGTATCAGCGTAACCGTGACCGCGTTCGACGTCACCATCCTCCCGGTTGCAGCATCGAAGCGCCGCACTTGGATAGAGTAGTGGTTGCGTCCAAGTGTGAACGCGCCCAGATCGATTGTTTCCACGAAGGGTTCGCTGGGTTTTGGGAAGTCGTACAACCGATTCGGGCTGATCCGATCGCTCCAGGACTCCCCCGGGTTCAGCACAAGTCTTTCCCCGCTTGGTCCGAAGAATGCGTTGGGGTTGGCCTCACTGGGAACATCCGTGCGCCGTTGCGCGTATCTGGCAAATTCCGTTTGTGGCAGAAGTTTTCCATCGTCGTCGCGGATGTCAACCTGATAGGTTGTCCCCGCTTGTTCCCCTCTGCCCTTCTCGAACCAGAGAAGAGTGTTGTGATCGGATGTGTTCTTGGTCATGACTTCCAGTTCAAGCCCGCCCAATAAGTCCTTGATGGATACGATCCGGGTCTCCGGGTGGTGGGATATATTCTCGGTCATAACCTCCGGTCCAAGCCCGCCCAGTCGGCGCATCGCAGACCAACTGATGGTCTGGCTCTCCGGCCGGACGATCAGCTTGAATGATGGCTGGAACGTGGGCATCAAACTTGCGGGTGGGGCCGGTTGCGAACCTTCAGCCGGAATGACCCTAACGCTGATGGCATTTGACCGTGCTACGGTGACGACACCCGACCGGTGGGCAACAACGTTCTCATAGTTCGCATACACCCGCACATAGATTGCATAGCTACCGGGCTGGCCGAAATCGTACAACTGGCCAACGTCACTGACCGTGGTAATGCTCTGGCCAGGCGGCAAATCGAAAAAGCCTCCGTTCAGACTCAGGTTATTTGCCCGCCGCATAACTCGACGACGGAGGGTATCGGGCGGCGCGTTACCTTTTTCGTCGCAGACTACCGCTCCATAATCAAAAGCAGCCAGATCCTCGGCGCTAAACCAAAGCGGTCGGTCGGAGGTGTTGGTGGTGACGATCTTCACCTTCAGGGGAGAACCAGCCTGAATCGCGTCTTCCACAGCACTGAGCACAACGGACAACTTAGGTGAGACCTCGTCCGGCGTCACCTGGGATTGGAGGTTACTTCCACACGGTGTTGCCTGGACGCATCGGCCGGCAGCGGACAGGGCAATGACCATGACGCCGAGGCAAAATGACCTAACCGAAGCTGTCATGTTTTTTCTCCGTCAACACCAATATCTTAAACAGCTTCCCGGCGCCTGTCGAACACACGAGCTCTTACAAGGAATCCCGACATTGTCAACCGTGTACTTCCCCTGACGTATACGATAACGCAGCCGCCCCTCGGTTGTGTCGGGGTGAAGACGCACCAGCGAGGGCGCCGGTGCTACACGAGTGTTGTCAATCCCGTGAGAACACCTGCAACGCGGTCCGGTAAGTATTGGCGTGGGCCTCTGCGCTGAGTTCAATCGGCCGAGAATAACCTCCGCCTGAGGTAATGACCAAGGGAATACAATTTTCACGCGCGCCCCGCATGACGCGCCGGTCACGTTCGATCAGGCCTTGATGAGTGAGGCAAAGCCGCCCCAGCACGTCAGACGAAAGGCCGTCTACGCCCGACTGGTAGAAGATAATGTCGGGGCGAAAGGCAAATACTTCTGGCATTACCTCGTCCAGACGTCGGAGATACTCGGCGTCTTCGACTTTATCTGGTAAAGCAACATCGATCCGGCTCTGTTTCTTTCTGAAAGGGAAATTATTCTGGCAATGCAAGGAGAGCGTGAAGACGTCTGGATCGAGGTGAAAAATCTCGGCTGTTCCATCGCCCTGATGAACATCCAGGTCTATAACCGCAGCGCGACGCACCAGCCCATTTTTTCTGAGAGACTGAATTGCAACTGCAATGTCATTGAAGACGCAGAATCCAGCTCCTTCGGATCGGAAGGCATGGTGCGTTCCTCCACCCAGGGTACCGCCACAACCGTTGTTGAGTGCGTCCGCTGCGGCACACATGGTTCCGCCTACAGAGGCGAGTGCCCGCTGGACCAGAGCTTCTGACCAGGGAAGTCCTATGCGCCTCATTGTTCCCGCTGGGAGTGTGCCTTGCACAAATCTTTGTATATAGTCAGGATCGTGGGCCAGTTCAAGTGCCTTCAGATCGACCAACGGCGCTGGCTCGATTTCGAATAAGTTTTCCATTTCCAATAGCTTACGCAGTAGGCTGTATTTTTGCATGGGGAACTTATGACCTTCCGGCAGGGGGAGAACAAATTGGTCGGTAGAGAAAAGACGCCGTAGAATCCGTGATTTCCGCATAACCGAATGACTAACTCACAGTCTATATCTACGGTCATTAATGAAGGACGATGAACAAAAAATCTGGATAAAGCTGTGCGTTTCCGGACACTGGGTTTCAGGAATGGACAGTCTGGTAGTAGAATGGGCCCCGCTGAAAGAGAGCTTTCTCTCAGTAAATCAATGGTTTGCAGTAAGATTGGTTTTGGCACTACCTGTGCTTATATTTAAGGTGCAATGGATATCGTACGCGATGAATCGGTGAAAAAGAAGAAGCGCCAGAAGCAGACGATCATGATTGTGGTTGCTGTGATCGCGGTGCTCGGCGTTACGTTGGGTGTATCCAAGCTCAAGCCAGCTCCTCCCAGTGTTGATATTGGCACGGTATGGCCGGACACGGTGAAGCGGGGATCCATGCTTCGACAGGTGCACGGACTGGGAACCCTGGTGCCAACTCCCGAAGACATCCGTCTGATCCCTGCGGAGACAGATGTTCGAGTAGAGCGGATCCTGGTATTGCCGGGAACGCCCGTCACAGCCGACACAACCATCATGGAGCTTTCCAACCCGCAGGTGGAACAAGAAGCAATGGATGCGGACTTGCAGGTGAAATCGGCCCTGGCGGACCTCCAGAACACAAGAGTCAAAGTGAATAGCGATCTGTCTACACTGAAATCCGGTGCGGCGACGGTTGAGGCAGACTATGCGAATGCCAAACGAGATGCCCAGGCAAACAGGGAACTAGTGAAGATTGGCGTGCTTTCGGAAGCGACTTTGCAGACGTCGCTGGCCAAAGAACAGGAAATGGCCACGCGCTACAAGATCGAGCAGCAGCGTATCGCGGACAATACCGCGGCGATTACTACGCAGATCGCGGTCCAGCAGGCCACCGTGGAGCAGAAGCAAGCTCTCTCCAAACTCAAGCATCGCAACCTTACTTCGCTGAAGGTTCACGCCGGCATCAACGGCGTACTACAAGAAGTGCCGGTCCAGGTCGGCCAGCGCGCTGCGCAAGGCAGTATTCTGGCGAAGGTAGTTGATCCCAATCACCTGAAAGCAGAGCTGAAGATTCCGGAAACAATGGCGAAGGACGTCACCCGTGGCCAGATCGCCGAAGTCGATACCCATAATGGGATTATCAAGGGAACTGTAATACGCAGAGATCCGTCTGTACTGAATGGTACGGTGACGGTGGATATCCAACTGGACGGCCAATTGCCGAAGGGTTCCGTTCCAGATCTCAGCGTGGACGGCACCATTACCCTGGAGCGCCTGGACAATGTCCTGTACGTTGGCCGGCCAGCGTTTGGGCAGGAAAAGAGTAAGGTGGGCATGTTCAAGATTGATCCCGATGGAAAGACCGCAACGCGCGTGACCGTGGAGCTAGGACGCAGTTCCGTGACCACCATGGAAATTATGGGTGGGCTGAAGGAAGGCGATCAGGTCATTCTTTCCGACATGTCGCGCTGGGACAATTCGGACCGGATCAAGTTGGATCGATAACGAGACAGCAACGAGACCAATAAAAAGAACTAAGGAGAATACACCGTGGCGAGTGGACAGACTTTGATCAATTTGGAGAATGTGACCAAGATTTTCTACACTGATGAAGTTGAGACGCATGCGCTTTCCGGCATCCACCTGGACATTAAGAAAGGCGAGTACGTTGCGATTGCCGGACCATCCGGATGCGGCAAGTCGACGCTGCTTTCCATTATTGGTCTTCTGGATTCTCCGACAGACGGCTCCTACGTTCTGAATAGCCGGGCCGTACAGGGCCTGGATTTCTCCGATCGCGCGCGGATACGCAATCAGGAGATCGGCTTCATTTTCCAGTCGTTCAACCTGATCGGCGACCTGACTGTCTACGAAAACGTCGAGCTCCCGCTGACGTATCGTTCCATGTCCTCTCCGGAACGCAAGAAGCGCGTCCAGGAAGCACTTGAGAAGGTCGGGATGGCACACCGCATGCGCCACTATCCCTCGCAGCTCTCCGGCGGTCAACAGCAGCGTGTGGCTGTGGCCCGCGCCCTGGGTGGATCACCGTCCATCCTACTGGCGGACGAACCTACCGGAAACCTGGATTCCCGCAACGGCGAAGCCGTCATGGAACTCCTGCAATCGTTGCACCGGGAAGGCGCCACCATCTGCATGGTGACGCACGATGCGCGTTTTGCCAAGCACGCCGAGCGCAATATCCATCTCTTCGACGGCAAAGTGGTTGAGGAAACGGAAGCGGCAGCACAGCAAGCCGCGGAATCAGCCTAAAAGCCGGCCTGGGTTCGCGAACAGAGAAAGCAAACAACATCAGGGGGTGAAGTGTGTTAACCCTGCTTCAGGATCTGCGTTACGGTTTGCGCATGCTGCGCAAGTCTCCCGGCTTTACCGCCATTGCTATCGTCACTCTGGCCCTGGGCATTGGGGCCAATACGGCTATTTTCAGCGTCGTGAACGCTGTGCTGTTGCGTCCGTTGCCATTTCCACAGTCAAACCAACTTGTCTTCGTCACCTCCAGGCTAGAGGCTCGACCCGGAATTTTCACGCGATTCGGAATCTCGTATCCTGATTTCTTTGACTGGCGCACCAACGCCACTTCTTTCACGGGAATGGCGTCTTACCACGGCGATAGTTTCACTCTTGCCACCAAGGAACAACCCCTGCATGTGTCAGGCATGACCGTATCTGGCGATTTCTTTGCTGTGCTCGGCAAGAACGCTTTCCTGGGACGCGGGTTCACTCGTGAGGAAGAAAAACCGGGCACGCACGTAGTCGTTCTCAGCCACGATCTCTGGCAGTCCGCATTTTATGGCGACCGCGGTATCGTTGGGCGGGCCATTACCCTGGACAAGCAGAGCTACACCGTGGTCGGAGTAATGCCGGCCGACTTCCTTTTTTCCCTGGATGCGGATTCTCCCAGATTGTGGCGTACCTTTGCGGTGGAAGCGGAAACTCCAGACCCTAAAAATTCACCGGCGGCAACATCCCAGCGGGGCGCCCATTTCCTAAACGCCGTTGCTCGACTTAAGCCGGAAGTTTCAATTGAGCATGCGCGCGAGGAGATGAATGTTATTACTAAGGGCCTCGCGGCCCAGTACCCGGATACCAACAAGAAATTTTCCGTGGCTGAGGTTATTCCCGAACTCGAACACGTGGTTGGAGATACTCGTCTTGGGTTGATGATCCTGTTGGTTTCTGTCGGCGTGGTGCTTTTGATTGCATGCCTGAACGTTGCCAACTTGCTGCTGGTGCGGGCAAGCAAGCGCAGCCGTGAAATTGCGGTGCGTGCGGCGCTGGGAGCCAAACGCATCCGCGTGGTGCGCCAAATGTTGACGGAAAGTGTTGTCTTGGCGATTGGTGGAGCGCTGCTGGGCGTCCCGCTTGCCATCTGGGCCCTTAAACTGTTTATCGGCATGAACGGGGAAGACCTCCCGCGCATCCAGAGCGCTGGGCTGGATGGGACCGTTCTGGCGTTTACTGCGGGAATCGCGCTCCTGACCAGCATTATCTTTGGTCTGGTTCCCGCGCTGCGTACCTCCAATCCGAACCTGACCCAATTTCTGAAAGAAGGCCGCGGGACCACAGCCGGCAGTTCGCATCAGCGTCTACGCAGTGGCCTTGTCGTGGCGGAGACCGCATTTGGCTTGGTGTTGCTCATTGTTGCCGGACTGCTGCTGCGGAGCTTCAACCGATTACTTTCAGTGGATCCGGGACTCAATCCACATGGCGTCTTGACGCTTACTTTTGACCTGCCGGAAAAGAAATATTCAGACCAGCAGCAAGTGGATTTCTACAATCAACTGCTGGCGCGCTTGCAGACCCTGCCCGGCGTGGTCTCCACCGGCGGGGTGACCCCCATGCCGCTCAGCGGCAACAATGCCATGATAACGTTCCAGATTGAAGGCCATCCGGTTCCCAGATCGGAGGCTCCGTCAGCGGACATAAAGGTCGCCACACCGGACTACTTCCACACTATGGGTATTCCTTTGATTAGCGGCCGCGACTTCAGCGAGCACGATGAACGCACCGCGCCTGGTGTTGTGATCGTCAATGAGGCCTTTGCCCGCCGATTTTTCCCCAACGAGAACGCCTTAGGCAAACACTTCACGCCCGGAGCCTCCAATGGTGGAGCGCCTCCCGTGCGCGAAATTGTAGCAGTGGTAGGCAATGTAAAGGGCCGGGGATTGGGTGCTGAATCGGTTCCCGAATATTACATACCCTTTGCCCAGCTTAATTTTGGTTCCATGACTGTCTGTATACGGACAAGCGTCGATCCGCACAGCATCACTTCCGCGGTGCGCAATGTCGTGTCGTCCATGGACTCAGACCTTCCTCTCTACGACATCAAAACCATGGATGAGTATCTGTCAGCATCCGTGGCTACGCCACGTTTCCATGCCATGCTCCTGGAGGCGTTCGCGGGGCTGGCGCTGCTTCTTACCGCCCTTGGGCTCTACGGCGTGGTGGCCTACACCGTGGCCCAGCGCACGCATGAGATCGGTGTGCGCATGACCCTGGGTGCAACTCGTGCGAGCGTGACACAAATGGTATTGACCGCCGGATTCAAGCTCACCGCGCTCGGCATTGCGATAGGCGTTGTGGGCTCGCTGATCGCTGCCCGTTTTCTTACGTCGTTCACGAGCCTACTTTTCGGCGTGAAACCGACCGACACGGTGACGTTCGTTATCGTAGTGGTCATCCTGGGGGCTGTTTCGTTGTTGGCATGCTATATCCCCGCGCGCCGCGCAGCCAAGGTCGATCCCATGATCGCTTTGCGCTATGAGTGATTTTCGGGAATAGTTTGTGAATTCATCTCAGGCCTGACAGGAACCACATCGTTCCCAGCCGAGGAAAGCTGATCGCTTCCCGCCGTTCGCGGTTTCTTGCACGCCTCTTTTCCGGGCCTGTGGGTGGTGGGTTTTCCTGAAAAACTTCTCTTTCGGGAACGTAGCGGGCGTTGGTTGCGGCCTGGTCGGCTCCCAGACTTAGAGGGGCCTGCAAGACCATCTCGATATTGGTTCCCCTCACCAGGTTGATCTCGTCGCCGCGCTTCAGCAGGACACTTCCCAGGCCCAGGGCAGCGCCAAGACCACCTCCAACAAACTTCCCAATTCCGGAATGATGCGCTGAACCAATGATCGCGCCGCCGACTGCACCGATGGCCGTCGGGACAACGACTTTTTCCGTCTGGTCCACCGGGCTGATCGTCCCCTTGTTGTCCTTGGTGCGTATGTCCCTGGCGCCAGGGATGTCCTGCAAGATGCCGTCGATCGGCGCGACGTAGTTGTTCGGAAAAACCAGCGCCGTAAAGCGAAACCGGAATTCCGAGACACGATCAAGGTGTCCTGGACGTTTATCGGACTCCACAACACCCTGGACCTGGGTATGTGCGGGAATCACGACCCGGTTGTCCTGAATTACAGGATAAAGTGTTTCCAGATAGAGCCCGGATCCTGGTGTGCCGGAAGTGGTATGGAGCGGACTCTTCAGGACCATCATGACGCGTGTTCCAGCGGGTATGGTCAGCGCAGCGAGCGACGGCGTGCTTGTCTGCGCCTGGATACCGGAACCATCGCGGAGAATGGTCTGGTCTGGGTTGTTCTGGACCATCAATTCATCCAGCCCTGGTACTGCTTGCGCGTAGGCAGTAGTCGAAAGCAAACTACCAGTCAGGAGTAAAAGGCACTTCAATGAACCTGATTTGATCATGACCATCTCCTTTTCTCTCAGTATGACGTTACCTATGGGTAGAATTGCTCTCAAGCGGCAATGCGCGGCAACATGGGCTTGCCGCTGAATGTCGTGAGGTATGATGGATGTCCCATAATCCATGACGGAACGGACTCGATGACTACCAGCAACCCCGCGGATCGTCTTGATTCCTGGAAAGAGATCGCCGCCTATTTGCGGCGAGACGTTCGCACGGTCCAACGCTGGGAGAAAAAAGAAGGGTTGCCGGTATACCGTCACCAGCATGACAAGCTCGGGTCCATCTACGCCTATCGCGCGGAGCTGACAGAGTGGTTCAATACCCGCCAGCAGTCGGGACCAGGTGTGCCTGCTGCCGCGCGCCAGAATGGGCCGAATGACAAGATCAAGCTGGCAGTCCTGCCTTTTGGCAACCTCAGCGGCGAACGCGAAGAAGACTACTTCAGCGACGGCCTGACGGAAGAGATGATTACTCAGATTACGCGTCTGCAACCGTCAGAGCTTGCTGTCATCGCCCGCACCACGGCCCTGCACTTCGACGCCAGCCGCAACTCCCTGGAGAAGATGAAACAGGAATTAGGTGTGGATTATGTGCTGGAAGGCAGAGTGCGACGCGCAGGGAACCGGGTACGCATTACCGCACAGCTCAGTGAAATCCAGGACCAGACACAGTTGTGGGCGGAAACCTACGAGCGCGATCTAAGCGACGTGCTCAGCGTCCAGGCGGACATTGCACAAGCGATTGCCCAGGAGATCAACCTGGCGCTGAATCTTTCCGAGCGCACACGCCTCTCCGATCTACAGAAGGGGCAGCGCAGGGTGCAGCCGTCCGCGTATGACGCTTACCTGAAAGCTAGGTATCACCTGCACGAGATGACGCCCGCCGGCATCAGCCGGAGCATTGAGGATTTTGAGCGGGCCATTCAGATTGACCCCGACTATGCTCCGGCGTTCGCAGGCCTGGCCAGCGCTTATGCGTTGTTGTCCATTGCTCCGTTCGATCTGCTGCCGCCGCATCAGGCCATGCCCAAGGCGGAGGCAGCGGCACGCAAGTCGCTGGAACTTGATGATTCGCTGGCGGAGGCGCACGCAGCGCTTGCGCTGGTGAGCCATCACTTTCATTGGAACTGGAAGGCCGCTGCGGCTAGTTACAAGCGGGCCATCGACCTGAACCCTGATTACGCCGCTGCTCATTATTGGTACTCATGGTTACTGCTGGCACTGGGAAAACGCAGCGAGGCCTTTGAGGAAATCGAGCGGACTATGCTGATTGTTCAGCAAACGGACCCTCACCGGCTGGTGGCCGTGCATGCTACACGAGCGCAGGCTTACTACTTTGGCCGGGAGTTCAAGCGCGCTGTTGAAGAATGCGAAAAGGCCCTTGAGTTGGATCCGGACCACTTCATGCTGCACTTCATTCTGGGACGCGCTTACATGCGCCTGGGTGACTATGCCAAAGCGATTGCCCAGTTGAAGTCGGCAAAGGTCGGCGACGTTCCTCTGATGGACGCGGCACTCGGCCTGGCGTATGCCGTCAGCGGACGCAAAGACCAGACGCAAAAGATGGCTGAGACATTCAAAACCGCCGCCAAGAAACGCTACATCCCGCCCACCTACTTTGGCATGCTCTATGCCGGCCTGGGCGACAAGGACAAAGCGCTGGAATGGCTGGAAAAAGCATTTCAGGAGCGCGCTGACGGTCTGACCTGGCTGAACGTGGAGCCGATGCTCGATGACGTGCGCTCTGATCCGCGCTTCCAGGATCTGATTCAGCGAATTGGGTTGTCGTAAGGCGCGATAAACGGGCTTTGCTTGTGATACACTTCCGCGCCGACTATGCTTTTCCGAATCTTTGCGCTTCTACTGATCATTTGCGGCTCGGCTGTGGCGGCCGATGAGTTTACTCTGTACGATCTGCTGCCGCCGGAGAGCCATCAGTTTGCCATTGTCTATGACGTTACCGCCACGCGTGAGGGCGCGCAGTTCTTCTTTAACCCGATTCGCCCGGGCTCGGTCGCAACCAAGGAGAGCGTTCGCGAGCGCAGCACTGGCAAAGAACTGCAATTTGAAGTGGTCAACGGGAAAGATGCCAAGGCAACAGGTTTAGTCCCTGCGTCAACCAAGGACGATGCGCAGTTTATCAAAGTCCATCTGCCCGGCCCGGTGCCAAAAGGTGGTGAAACCCGTATCCGCATCCTCAAAACCTATACGGATGCAGCTTCCTACTACTTGAAAGACGGACAACTCGTGTTCGATCGTCCGCTGGGGATCAAGCGCAACGTTGTTGTGCTGCCCAAGGGCTGGGAGTTAGTGGAGTGCGCTTCACCCGGCATCGTTTCCACGGATGCTGATGGCCGCGTCCACGTTAGTTTTCTGAATGACCGCGATGATCAACTGCCGGTGAAGATCGTTGCCCGGAGGCTGCCATGAAAAAAATCCTGATTCTGGTTGTTGCATTGGCTGCCACAGTGATGGTTGCACAGCAGGAATCGTTCCATCGCGCCGAGCAGGACCGCGAGATCAGCTACTGGCTGCTTGATCCGGCTACACATCAGTTCCGCATCTCGCACGACTTCACGGTCACGCGTCAGGGACAAAAATCCGTGCATAGCTTTGTGCGCAAAGGCAGCGCCGTTTCGCCTGACGCGAAGATGTTTGACCTGGACTCGGGCAAGCCGCTCAAGACGTCCACTGTGACAGGGAAGGAAGTCAATGCCCTGGGATACTATCCTGAGCCCACCGATCCGGATTCCGTTGTGATTCAAGGAGACCTGGAGCGACCCGTGGGTGAAGGCCAGTCTACTCGCGTGCGCGTGCAAGAGACTTATAGTGACCCCGTCGGCTACGTGTTGAAAGACGGCGAACTGGTGTGGACGCGCACATTAGGCCGTCCGTTGAACTACGTAACGCTTCCTCCCGGCTGGATGCTGACGTCCGTCAATACTCCCGCGGTCATCACTCTGGACGAAGAAGGGCGCGTCAAGCTGCGGTTCACGAATATCCGCAACGGTGACCTGTCGATTGTAATCAAGGCAAAACAGAGACCAGCCAAAACCGAAACGCACTAACCATGGATAGAGTTTCAAAATAAAACACGCCTGCTTAATCTTTCCTCAAAAAAACATTTATTCTGTAACGTTACTGCGTTGTGAAGCACTAGCTTATGCGTGCAGTTTTTGTGAAAGTTTAAGCTGCATGAGGAGAATGCATGTCCGTTGGATTAGACAAGCTCAAGCATATTGTCGTTTTGATGATGGAAAACAGGTCCTTTGACCACATGTTGGGCGGGCTCAAGAAGAAATTTCCCAAAATCAATGGCCTTAGCGGAGACGAGTCGAACCCGGACGCCCAGGGTAACGTGGTCAAGGTGTCGCCGACGGCGGATTACCGCGGGCAGCTGAGCCACGATCCGGACCATCATTTTCCGGGGGTCGACGTGCAGATTTACGGCGACACGCCGTTTGCCCCCGGACGCGTGGGCAACATGCAGGGCTTTGTGAAGAGCTACGGCACGCAGAGCCCGAACGTGCAGGATTCGCACGCGATCATGAATTATTTTTCGCCGGAGAGGATTCCCGTCCTTACGAAGCTGGCGACCGAGTACGCGGTGTTCAACGGATGGTTTTCGTCGATTCCGGGGCCGACGATCTGCAACCGGGCGTTTGCCCACTATGGCACGTCGTTCGGGAACGTGGACATGAATCTGTTCCTGGTGCCAGACGCTACGCGGCAGAAGATCCCGACGATCTACGAGCGACTGGCTGCAGGCGGCCACAGCGCCAAGCTTTATTACTACGACCGGCCGAGCTCGACGATGGAGATCGTGAACCTGATCAAGGACCAGAGCTTCTTTGGCGTGTTCAGCGACTTTGTGGCCGACTGCAAGTCAGGAAAGCTGCCGGATTACAGCTTTGTAGAGCCAAATTACTCAGACCATCCAGCGCCGGACGGCACGCATCTGCTGGCCACGGACCAGCACCCGGACCACCATGTGCTGGCTGGCGACAACTTCATCGGGAAGGTTTACGACTGCATTCGCATCAATCCTGATCTGTGGAAGAGCACGGTCCTGCTGATTGTTTACGACGAGCACGGTGGGCTCTACGACCACGTTGTGCCACCCAACTGCACGCCTGACGGCTTCCATGCAGCCGAGGCGGCGACTGGCGTCCCAGGGCTGACGTTCGATTTTGATCGCCTGGGGATTCGCGTGCCGGCAATCCTGGTGTCGCCGTACATCCCCAGGGGTACGGTGGTGCCAGGGACCGAGGATCCAACCCCGAGGATTTTCGAACATGCGTCGATTCCGGCGACGGTGAGTAAGCATTTCCTTGACGGAAACGATGCCGGAACACCGCGAGAGCAGCAGGCGGAGACATTCCTGGATCTGCTGGGCGACAACATGCGTCCGGACAACGATTGCGTATTCTTTCCAAAGGCAATGAAAGGCTGAGCTATGGCGATCAAAGATGCTCCAACAGTCGACATTATTGAGTTTGACGAAAAAGAGGCCTACAACCCCGACCGGCCGATCTCGAGCTTGATCCGCACGCAGTTGCTGCATCTGCACCAGGCGGAGCACATCGCGATACCGCCAAAGGCGCGCACCAATATCAACATCAACGACCTGCATACCGAACGCCTGGCCAGCGGGTACATACAAAAGGTCACGGCCCTGCTGCACAAACACGGCAAAGCGGCCGCGAAAAAATCAAAGCCGGCGAAGAAAACCGGTAAAGCCCCGGGCAAGAAGGCCGGCGGCAATGCGAAAAAGACAAAGTCAACCGCAAAGCGTAGGTCGCGCAAGTAAGGAGAGTCTGTGCGTCGATTCATGATCGCGTTCCTGTTGTTATCGGCAAGCGTTTGGGCGCAGCAACCCACTCCAACGCCAACTCCAACTTCGCCAACCAAAAACGAAGCGGAGCAGGACCCCGCTACGGAGAGCGGCAAGTTCAAAAAGAACTGCCCGTTCAAGCACATTTTGGGCTGTGCCGAGGTGCTATTCACTGGACAGCCGCTGCATATCGCTGTGGGCAGCATTGCGCCGCAGAACGGGTTTGGCGCCGGGCTGGCTTACGTCGGACATAAGGACACCGATAACTGGATCACGTCATGGAGCGCGGATGCGATCGGGTCAAGCAACGCATCGTGGCGCGCCGGCGTATACGTGAAATTTGTGGACACGCGCATTGCGCCGTCGGACTCGACCATGGGAGTCCCCAAAAATGTCGGCGACGTTCAGGCATATCAGGAGCGACCGGTCTACAACCTTTACGCGCAGTCCATCTCTCTCAACAAGCTGACGTTCTTTGGCGAAGGGCCTGGTACGACAACAGCAGGGCGGTCATTTTTCGGCATGGCGGAGCACATTTTCGGCGGCAATATGATCCGGCCGATCTACGCAAAGCTCAACATGGCCTTTTACAGCGAGATCAACGGGCGTTCGGTGGACATTCGTCCGAGCACGGGGCAACCGTCGCCTTCGATTGAGACGCTGTACACACCGGCGGCGGCGCCGGGGCTGGCGGACCAGCCGTTCTTCCTGCAACTGGGCGCAGGCGTGAGAATGCGGCCTTCCACGCCGAACAATCTTGTGCACTTCGACTACAACGCTGCGTACCAGCCGTTCATCGATACGTCGGGTTCGGGATTCTCGTTTCAGCGGCTGACGTTCGATCTCTACCAGGAAATTTCGTTCTATCACACCAACATGTATGTGCGGCGGGACACGAACGATCCGAACGACTGCCGCGTAGATCCAACGGAGGCCCACTCAAAGTGTGCGAAGGCGACCAGCAGGAGCATGCAAGGTACGCTGGGGCTGCGGGTGTTCACTTCTCTGTCCATGACGCCGGGAACGAACGTTGTGCCCTTTTATTTCCAGCCCACGCTTGGCGGAGCGGACATCAACGGACAACAGTCTCTGAGTAGCTATCAGGACTATCGCTTTCGTGCGCCGAATCTCTTACTCCTGCGCGAAAACTTTGAGCACTCCATCGGCAAATGGCCGCTGGGCATTGCCCTCATTGCTGACCAGGGAAAAGTAGGGCTGACGCGGGGCGACCTGGGGTCCAATAACTGGGTGCACAGCTTTTCAACTGGATTCACTCTTCGTGCTGGAGGGTTCCCCGTGGTCTACCTTCTGTTTTCCTGGGGCGGCAATGAAGGCACGCATACCCTCGCCAACGTGAACACATCACTGCTTGGAAGCTCAGCCCGACCATCCTTATTCTGACGTGAGGTTGCAGCATTGCGGCGAGGGGCTAACTTCCGCCACGTCTTTGCCGTGCGACTTCATACATCACGATGGCTGCAGCCACCGAAACATTGAGCGACGGCACTTTGCCCAGCATCGGGATTGAAACCAGGAAGTCGCATTTCCTGCGTACTTGCTCGTGCAGCCCGTGACCTTCCGCGCCTAGCACCAGCGCACAGTCCATTTTGTAATCAAGCTGGTCGTAGAGTTGGCCGCCGCGTTCGTCCAGACCAACAGTCCAGATATTGCGTGACTTCAAGTCTTCCAGCGCGCGTCCCAGGTTGGTGACCCTGGCTATTGGCAGATATTCCGACGCGCCTGCCGATGCCTTAACCACCGTAGGCGTCACGCCCACGGCACGCCGCTCCGGGATCACGATGCCGTCAGCGCCTGCGCCTTCTGCGGTGCGGATGATCGCACCCAGGTTATGCGGATCTTCAATGCCATCCAACAGCAAGATAAACGCATATTGGGCGCGCTTGTGCGCCAGCAGATCGTTTACATCCTCATATTTTTTTTCCGCAGTGACTGCTACCACGCCCTGATGGCTGGCCGTCTTGGCCAGCCGGGTGAGCTGATCCCGCGGTATGGAGCGCAGAGGGACCCCGGCCTCACGGCAGAGTTGCGCGATCTTCTGGATGCGGGCATCGCCGCGTCCGGGGACAACAGCGACGTAATCAAAGCCGCGTCCGCGCGCGGCCAGGGCTTCTTCCACAGCGTGTATTCCGAAAATGATCTGCATGTAAGGGTGTAGCCGGCGATGGCTGCCTATTTCTAGTGTTGCAGCAATGCTGCCAGCTAGCAAGTGTGGCTGTTGCGCGCCCCAGCGCCCAGAAAATTTTATTTGCTAATTTTCTATTTTTGCAATACACATGAACACGCTCAAATTCATTTGGCCATGGCACATAAGAAGACCCAGCAGCAGCCGGTCATCCTCTCAATCGCCGGTTACGATCCTTCGTCCGGCGCGGGAATTACCGCCGATATCAAGACCATTGCCGCGCATGGCTGTTACGGGGTGACCTGCATCACCGCTCTGACGGTGCAATCCACGCAGGGCGTCAAACGCGTTGACCCCGTCGAGGGCCGGATCATCACTGAGACCTTGGAAGCGTTGATGGACGATCTCGACATTGCTGCTGTCAAGATCGGCATGCTGGGCTCGGCGGAAGCCGCGAAAACGGTTGCGGCTTTTCTTCGACGGCATCCCATAAGGCGCGTGGTCCTGGATCCCATTGTGCGGTCCTCTTCCGGTGCCGAGCTGATTTCAAAAGAAGGTATGCAGGTGCTGAAAGACCGCATTCTCGCCCATGCCTACGTCATCACGCCAAATGTCGACGAGGCCGCCACGCTCACAGGCCTGAACGTCAGCGGGCCCGACGACATGGCTCCGGCTGCGACGCGTCTGCACGCAATGGGAGCCCGCAATGTAATCATTACGGGTGGACATTTTGATGCTCCACTAGATTTTGTTAGCGCAGAAATGGGCAAACAAGTTGTGCTCTTGAAGGGCCATAAGATTGCCACCAACTCAACGCATGGAACGGGCTGCGCGTTTGCCACAGCGGTTGCTTGCAGGCTGGCCCTTGGCGAAGAACTGACCGCGGCTGCCAGGGCCGCCAAGCACTTTGTAGAATCCGCGCTGCAAGGTGCGCGTTCTATGGGCAGGGGAATTGGGCCAGTGGTCTGAGTGCACGTTCTTCACCAGGGTTTATGGAAGTTTGCTGGCATTACAGTCGGGAACGTCTGGTGGTCCTGCAGCGCCTGCTGCACAATCAAGATGCTGTGGTTCCAGTACCAGGCCGTTTCGCCAATGGATCAGTGCGCCGTCGTAGTAGATGTTCGTAGTCATCGTTCTAACCGATGACCGGGTAAAAGTCCCTCTGACCAGGAGGTCTTTGCCGTCCCGGCTGTACACAGTGCAGTATTGAAGGTTGGTATTGGGGCCCTGTTGGCAATTAATCCAGTTGATTCGACCCTTGGCGTTTGCAAACAAGGCTGTGGAAGGGATGCCGCTGGGGCGAATGCGGGACTGCACGCGGCTGATGGGCAGCAGGAGGGCTACAGAGGCCCCCAGAGCCACCAGGCCGAGGATCAGGAACCGCTTCAGTTCGCTGCTCACGTCTGAATTGTACTGCCTTGGTTTGCCAATTCACTACGCCAAATGAGATGCGTGGCCCCGAATCCAGGCAACAAAAAAGGCGGCGAATGCGCGCGCCGCCTTCTCGTCGTGCAAAGCTATTTTTTCTTTAAAAGGAACCCAGCAGCGAATATCGCTGTTGCTGCCAGCAACCATTCAATGCGCCAAAGTTGGACGGCCTGCCAGTCGAGCAGGGTAGCCGCAGTGAACAGAAAGCCTGTAACCACCGCCGCTATGATGCATGCGCATCCCAAAATGAGCGCTACCAGTGAAGCGTTGGTCTGTCCCAGGGCGTCCCGCAGGGAGGAAAAGTCAAACCACGAACGCCAGCCAGCGGCAGGTGCTTCGGCAACGCCAGCATGGCGGTCTGCACCGCATATATAGCAATACCGTGAACCGATCACAAAATCGGTGCCGCATTCCTGGCACACCTGGCCAAGGCTCTCCTCTGCCGGCGAAACTTCCGGATGAGGAGGAATTGCAGGTTTCCAGAACTCCTGCCGCTCCTCAAAGCTAGGTGCGATATGTGACATCAGGGGCCTTCTTGGGTTTGCGAGCTTAAAAGGCGCACACCAAGTGCCAAAAGGCCTATTCTATGTAAACTATTGTTATGGAATGGGTTATATATCCCACTTGTCTGGGGAGAGCATGCTGGGAGAAATAATTACGCTGTAAAAAGGTTCAGGCTTCCCGGCGTTTTGGCATCCGAAGCACTTTAGGGTTGTCCCTGTTTTTGCTCCAGAAACCAAGCAGCACCATGTCGGCTTCGCAGAAAGTCAGGTCCCGGGGTCGGGGACTGCCATCATTGAAGATGTACTCATCCAGCATCGAATACAATTCGTCGAGGGAGATGTTCAAATAACCAGCCGCTTCGGATTCCGTGAAGAACTCCTTCACCGGCTTAAATGTTCTTGTCATGTTTTCCGTATCCCATTGTTCCAAGGAATGCGGGGGAGCGAGCCTGATTGTTTTACCGTTTCTGGCGCCATATAGAAATCAGGTAAACTCCCTGATAACAGTCCACTTGAGACCTTACAGCTTCCCTCCAGATTTTCATATCTGTAGTGTTTTATTGGGGTTTTACTAATTACTTTAAGGTAACTACCCTTGAAGTGGATTACATCTGCAGCGAGGGGCTTAAAGACTTTGTACGAGGGGCAATAATAGTTATCAAGTAGTAAATTTAATCGGAGCCTTGAAGCGACCTTAATGCCTTGTGTTGCGCAGGAGGCACGGCCGTGGATCTGGGGTCTGGCGCAATCTTGGCAAATGTAGGCGACATCGGGCGGGTGCGGAATGTATTTTGGGAACCGCAACTAAGGAAGTCTCGTATCAGTTGGTAGGTCGACTGGCGAGTGGTGTACAACCGCCGTGTCGAACAAGGCCTTTAGCCTTTGGCTGGCTTGCTGGGGATTCCGAGCGTCTCCCCGTTCGAAGAGTTGACCAGGAGGCTGGAAAATGGCTAAGGGCTGGTTATTAAAGCCTGGCTTGTGAGGACAGTCGGTCTTGCGCACGCTGGGAGAGGAGGCACACATGTATTGCAACTACTGTGGCAAAGTCATTCCAGATGATGCGAATCTCTGCGCTTACTGTGGCAAGCGGGTAGCCGGTGTAATTGCCCGCAAGCGCCTGGTGCGTCCGCGCTATGAGCGCAAAGTGGCCGGCGTCTGTCTGGGGTTCGCCGAGTATTTTGACCTGGATGTTACGCTGGTCCGCATTGTGTGGGCGATATGCTCGCTATTTGGGTTGTTCGGCATTGTAGCGTACGGCGCTGCCTGGATCGTGATGCCAGAAGAGCCGTTAATGCTCTCTGCTCCCGCGCCAAACCAGGAAAAAATTACAGCGAGCTAGCTTCCTGAGCTGAACACGCAGGCGTGACAACACAAGGTTCTCTTTCGAGAGCATCGGGCAGTGCCTGCCTGCTGCCTTCCCTGTAGCAATTTCTTCCGCCAATATCGTTCGGGTAAAGCGACCAACCGCAATATTTGAGTAAAATCACTACCAGAAATATTTTTTGCAGGGCCTGGGCAACTTAGGACCTGAAAATCTTGATTTGCATGGAGCCATGCTTTGATTGTCCGTCCTGCTAAGAATGTTGTGGGTGCTCTGCGGTTGCCGGGCGATAAATCAATCTCGCACCGGTACGGCATGCTGGCCGCAATTGCTCACGGAACAACGCGGCTGAGTAACTTTTCCACCGGCGCGGATTGCGCCAGCACCCTGGCCTGCGTGCGGCAGCTTGGCTGTGATGTTCGCAAAAATGGCGACGGCGTCATTGAAATCGACGGCCGTGAGCGTTTGCAGCCCCCCAAAGCGAGTCTGGACTGCGGCAATTCCGGCTCGACCATACGCATGATCGCTGGCATCCTTGCCGGGCAGGATTTTTCCTGCGATCTTCATGGCGACGAATCGCTTTCACGCCGCCCAATGGCGCGCATCATCGCTCCTTTGCGCCAGATGGGTGCGCAGATCAGCGCTGCTGCCGGCGACCGGCCGCCTTTGCACATTCAGGGCGGAAAGCTCCGCGCGATTGAATACACAACGCCCATCGCCAGCGCGCAGGTGAAATCCGCTGTATTGTTTGCGGGACTCTTTGCCGACGGTGAGACCACGGTTGAAGAACCGCACCGTACGCGTGACCATTCAGAGCAAGCGTTGCGCGCCTTCGGTGTGGAACTCTCGCGCAGCCGTAATCGAGTGACCTTGCGTGGCAGCCAGAAATTACAGTCCATCCAGGCGGCCGTACCGGGAGATATTTCTTCCGCCGCGTTTTTTTTATGCGCTGCCGCGTTGTTTCCCGATTCCAATCTGGTGATTGAAAACCTGTTGCTGAACCCCACGCGGGCTTCCTTGCTGGATGTGCTGACCGCGCTGGGTGCGCGCGTCGCCGTCATCAATCTTGAGGACCATCACGGCGAACTGGTGGGGACGGTCAAACTGGAGCATGGATTATTGAAGGGAACCACCATCGCCGGTGGACAGTCGGTGGCCCTCATCGACGAACTGCCGGTGCTGGCTGCGATTGCCCCCTACACCCGTGACGGCATCGAGATCCGCGACGCCAAAGAACTGCGCGTGAAAGAATCGGACCGCATCGCACTCGTCGCAAGAAACCTGCGGGCCATGGGCGCCGAGTGTGAAGAGAGGGAAGACGGCCTGCGCGTTCCAGGCAACCAGAAACTGCACGGCGCCGAGATTGATTCCGGCGGAGACCACCGCATCGCAATGGCGTTTGCCGTGGCCGCGCTGAGGGCCGATGGCGCGAGCACGATCCACGGCGCTGAGTCGGCGAATATTTCTTTTCCGGAGTTCTTTGCGATGCTGGAGAGTGTGCTGGAAAGATAGCGTTGTTTCTCAAATCCCGAAGCGAAACGAGGGAACCCTATTGCTTACAGATAGCTATGGGGCCTGATCCTTCCGGAGAACAAGGCGTGTCACTTCATGAGTCTTCAGGTGCGTCAGCAGATGTAGTCAGAAAGCTTCAACCGAACTCATTACAACCTCTGGATGTATGAGAATAGGGATCCCTCGCTGCGCTCGGGATTTCAGAAAAATGAAGCTCCGTCAGCACACCAGATGCTCTCTCGACAGCTTGAGCCCATCCAGATTTCCCAGCACGGTGATGGCGACCTTATCAGGTTGGAAGAGCCCCTCAGCCATCTCGGTTATCTCTTCCGCTTTGACCGATTCGATTTGCTCAATGGTTTCGTCCAGGCTGAAGAACCTGCCAAAATACATTTCCTGGCGGGCCAGGTTCGACATTCTGGACGTACTTGATTCCAGGCTGAGCATCAGGCTGCCTTTCAGCTGGTCTTTGGCGCGACGTAGCTCGTCGGCCGGAATCTGCTCCGATTTCAGCTCGCGGAACTCAGCCAGAACCGAATCCACCACCTTGCGCGTGGATTCGAGCGACGTACCGGCATAGACACTCAAACATCCTGTATCACGGTAAGGGTTCAGGTCACTGTAAATGGAATAAACCAACCCTTGTTCTTCGCGGATCTTCTGGAACAGCCGCGAACTCATTCCGCCGCCCAGCACCGTATTCATTACATAGGAAACATATCTCTTCTGATGAGAGATGGGGTGCGACGCTACGCCCAGGCAAAGCTGAACCTGCTCCAGGGACTTCTTGTTACGGGTAACAATCCGTGGCGTGACCGCGGGCGCCGGTTCATGGAACCCGTTGGGCACGGAGCTAAGCCCGGCAAAGCGTGCTTTGATTAACTCGACAATTCTGCTGTGATTCAAATTCCCCGCCGCCGAGATAATCATGTTGTTGGGAACAAAGCGTTGGCTGTAAAAATTAAACAGCCGCTCGTGCTCAAAGGACCGCACGGTTTCTTTGGTGCCCAGGATCGGCTTGCCCAGCGCGTGGTCTTTCCAGAAGTTCTGGGTGAAGATCTCATGGATCAGGTAGTCCGGATTGTCTTCGTCCATCTTGATCTCTTCCAGGATGACGCCTTTTTCCCGCGTGATATCTTTGGGATCGAAGACCGGGTTCAGCACCAGATCACTGAGAATATCGATGGCAATGGGAACGTGCTCGTCCAGCACTTTGATGTTGAAACAGATAATCTCTTTGCCGGTGAAGGCGTCCATGTTGCCGCCGATGGAGTCCACCTGGCGGGCGATGTCCCGCGCGGTGCGGTTCTTTGTGCCCTTGAAGACCATGTGTTCGGTGAAATGGGAAATGCCGTTGAGCTCAGCATCTTCATCGCGTGAGCCGGTCTTCATCCATATGCCAATGGAAATTGACCGGATATGCGGCATCTCTTCACTCAGTAAGATCATGCCGTTAGGCAGGACCTCGCGGAGTATATTGCGCGGTTCGGCGGACGTAGATTTTTGGCTTGCGGTTTTCATCGACGGCACTCATATGATTCTCACACACTCGAAATGGTCGCACGGTTAAATATATAGGTCTTGTTATCAACGACTTGCGTCGTGCATAGCCGGTTTGGCGGGTGTTCAGGGCGCGCGTGTAGAATTTAGAAAGAATAAAAAAATGATGGCTGATCTTCAAAACGGGCTACTAGGTCTTGATTTTAAAGAGCTTAGTGGGATTGTGCAAAAGCTCGGCCAGCCGGAGTATCGCACACGTCAACTGTTTGCGGCGATCTATCCACAGCGCATTACAACCCTTGATTCTGTTTCCACTCTTCCCAAACAGTTCCGCGCGGCACTGAAAAACGAAGGACTGGAGATCAGCCATCCCAGAATCGACAAAAGTTTTCAATCCACGGACGGCACCATTCGTTACTTGATGGCGATGGCGGACGGCGAAACCGTGGAGACCGTCTGGATGCCCGAAGGTGACGGCGGTGAAACAGGCGACGGCAGCGATGCCGGAGACACCGACTGGGACCGCGCCACCATCTGCGTGTCCAGCCAGGTGGGCTGCGCCGTGAACTGCCAGTTCTGTCTCACCGCGCTGCTGGGCGTGAAGCGCAACCTGAGCGCCGGAGAAATCGTTGGGCAGGTGATTGCCGTGTTGAACCATCGCACTGTGGATCTGGAACGGCAGCGTGTGAACATCGTTTTCATGGGAATGGGAGAGCCGTTCCTGAACTATCCGCAGTTTATGAAAGCTGCACGGCTGCTGGTGGAGGGTGTCGGCTTTCCGGAATCGCGCATGACCGTCTCGACTTCCGGCATTGTGCCGCGCATACACGACTTTGGCGGCGAACCGGTCCGTCCCAAGCTGGCGATTTCTCTGAATGCGTCGAATGACGAAGTGCGCAGCCGCATCATGCCGATCAATAAAAAGTGGAACCTGGAAATGCTGATGCAGGCAGCCCGGGATTTTCCTTTGCGCAATCGTGAGCGCATCACGTTTGAATACGTTCTCCTCGACGGTGTGAATGACAGCACTGCGCATGCGCGTGAAGTGGTTGAACTGGTGCGAGGCATCCGCTGCAAGGTGAATCTGATCGCGCTGAATCCTGGCCCGGGGATTGATTTCGGTACTCCCGCAGAGCAAGCAGTTCAAGTTTTTCAGGGCATATTGGTCAAGGCCGGCGTCCCGGCATTTGTGCGCCGGCCACGGGGAAGGGACATCTACGCTGCATGCGGGCAGTTGAAGAGGACTGTGGTATAAAGTCGCGATTGTTCGCCGCATCGTTATTCGCGCTTTGTGAAGGGTTCGAGATAAATGTCAGGACGTGCTGAGAAAGCCTGAGATCTGTCATCCTGACCGAGTCCGAGCGACGCAGGAGCGAGGGCGAGTGGAAGGATCGCGAGGGTGTCTCATTCGTTGTGCCGTTATTCGGGTGGCTACTCAAATCTTTCATCAGCCGCCTTGTACATGAATCTTTCGCGCTGTTTTTCCTCTTCGACCTCTCTCCGCCAGCGCATATATTCGCTTGTGGCATACTGTGCAACGAGCGGATTGGAATGTGTCTCTAACTGTCTAAGGAGTTCGCTACGCTTTTCTATGATTGCAGCGCGAGAGCCATTCCAACTTCTAGGCGATAGGTGCCTGACAAATTTTTCTAAAACAGCAACGGGTTGGGGCGCCTCCTCGAGCAATTGTGTAGCGATCGTGCTCCACTGAACGGAGCCCACTCCTTCATCGGGAGGATCGAAAACGTCAACAAGAGATGCCATGAGTGGATACCTTATCTCTGGTTGCTGCCTGCACCAAAAAAGAATTTTATCTTCGGGAACGGCCATCACCGGGTTCCTGCCATAGTCGTCTGCCATGACTTGTAACCCTAGTTCCCGCTCCCGCTCATTTCCAGCGAAGAATGCATCGAGTCCGGCATTCGGGTGTACCTTGAGCAACGCCCTTACTAAATCGAGGTGATAAAACGCGTAGGCCCTCCTATCCGCAATTGCCATTTTGAGGTTTCTGCATACGTCTTGTGTCGTTTCTATTCCATCGGGTCCTGACAAGCAAGCTTCGAAGACAAATGCGAGGCGATGATCATTAGATCCGTCTTTTTTGTCAATCGTAAGATGCCTCAGTAACTCGCGTCCCGCAGCAATGATGTCTGGATCGTGGGTCCGCTTTTGAGTGTCGTCCAAAATAATTCGCATGTATAGGATCTCTATCGCTACATCAAAACCACCAGACTTCTCCGCAATTGAAAGGAGCAAATTTTTTAGCTGTGTTCCTGGGAGTGGTGCCGACCATCGGCCACCCGCCAAACATCGGAAAAGGCGGATTGGGGCTTTATCTAACGCAATAGCATGATGGAGACGGCTGACTGCTTCCTCATTACACTGCAGTGCAATCTGAAGTAGAGGAAACAAAGGTGCTAAGGCCTTGTGCTCCACCGCCTCGTCCAAAAGGAATCCCACAAGATGCGGATCGATATCGTTCAGAACTTGCGCAACCCCCCCGAATACCACTATGCTTCGGTCACCTTCCTGTGTTATTGATAGCTGCGCAGTAAGGGCATGCCAGAGGCGTTTTGGATCTCCGGCACCCGCTGCCAAGCCCCGGCCAAAGGACCAGAGCCGCTCTCGATCTCGAGCTTTCACCAACTCAGGAAGCAATTCATTGAATGCACGTTCATCTGTCGCGGCTTCTTTCCCGAGTTCATATGCAATCATTTCCCCCCGATCATATGCCGTTTCGGCATCAGGCGGGCTAGTAGAGTCCAAATCACCTAGCTCAAGAAGGCCCGATGCGCTGGCCAACACTATCGAACGCACTCTTTGCACAAGATTACGTGGCCGCAGCAATTGCTCTAATGTGCAAAGCCGAGCTTTTTCCTCGGATTGAAGCCCCTTGCCATCGTATTGCCAAGTTTGTCGCGCAGCTATCCATCCCTCGCTCCAGTGCTCTTTTTTGCCAATGCTCTGGCACAATCGTTCTAAAGCTTCATACATTCGTGCATACCAGAGCCCCCGAAACTGTTGTGCCAGTACGTGGCGGACGCTCTCGCCAATAGCGTTATTCAAAATCGCGAATCTTTCGACCAGCTTTAACACTTCGGAAAACCAGATTCTTGCCTCATCGCTCGTACGCGGCCAATAACCGTAATCGCGTGAACGAGCGCCGAATTCGAAGTTAGAAACTGGTGTGAAGTGTCGCGACTCTAAGGCGGACCCTAGCGCCTTCAATCCTAGATCCTGCCTTTGGGGCTCAGACGATTGCAGCAGTGCTTCAATGATCCGCAATCGTTGTTCAACTGGAGCATGTGTGCCAGAGAGAAAAAGGAAGAATAGGGATGTGAAGAAATCAACCGCACTCTTGTGCGCGTGCGAATCTGCTTTTCCCGCCTCAGCGAGCCTAATAAGAACTGCGACACACCTATCGAATAATCGAGACTCATGTGCAAGAGAGTGGAGCAGCGGCACAAAGTGCTCCCATTCTTCCATCGACTGGATATCCTGTGGTCCACTGAGCGCGCGTTCCAGAGCGCATAGGACGGCGTCTGGTGCGACCGGTGCGATATTGTTGAACATTGTCCTGCCTAGGTCGTTAAGCGAACTAACTTCGCCCAACAAGCCATCGGATTCGAGCCAACGTGCTGCTATGGCAATCGCCTCAGGGCAGTTGTGGAGATAGCCTAGCCGTCGAGAGAAAGATTTTATGAGACGGTCGGGTACGTCATTTATTAACTGAGCCTCAATAGTGGCGAATGGGATATTCTGTAGGCCCATAGTGGCCAAGCGATTAGCGATGGCATGGGGCAAGACTGCACGCCAGACACCGCGTTGCTGGACAAGATCGCGCCGCTGCAATTCGGCGATGCTCCCGAAGAGATCTTGGGCAGTTTTGCCGATCAACGCACCGAGTCTCGGGAGTTCCGCATCTGAACCAGAGATTTGCTCCGCTTGGAATGAGTAGACTAGAGAGCATGCTTGCGCTGCCAGGAGAAGTGGTGCGTCATGCTCATGCCTTTGCTGGAACAATCGTTTGAATAACTCATTGTCAGTGAAGCCTGCAATCGTCTCGTTCTTTTTTATCGTTGTGGCCAGAGCAATAGCAATTCGTGCATTTCCGCCTGAAAATTGTGCAATAGTTCGAGCATCAACGTTTGATACATCGGGAAAGCGGTGCTTGACTAATTTTTCTATCAGATCAGGCGACGAAGATTCCAATTTAAAAACTTCAGTTTCTTCTGGTTCATCCTCTTGGATATCGTACTCAATCGTGATAACTCCCAAAGCGCTCCCCGGCAACCGGCACACTTCGGACAGTCGGCGATGAAGATCCTGTGGGCAATTATCAACGACAATAATATTCCTAGTTCGAGCGTTTACTAGATTTGAAGCAATGTTCGTTGGATGGGGATCAGGGGCGTCGGCCATGTTGGCATAAATGGCCAGTGACGGGTCAAGGTTTTGCTCGCCAATCCGCGCGTCGAATAAGGCCTGCACCAAGCGGGTTTTCCCGGTTCCAGACAAACCGACCAACCGCACCACGCTTCGAGGTTCACGCAGAAGAGCGCGAATGCGCTTTATGCCTTCAAGCACAGGAAACCCGCCAGAATCCTCCTTTTTGCCGGTCTGTATTCGTGCGGCTTGATCCAGCAAATAGTTGCCTTCTATCCCTTCTGATGGGTATGCCCATGGCCCAAAGGAATGCCATCCAGAGACTGGGTTTCCAGCTTTTTCCCGAACCCAAGGAATTAACCCATTATGATTTCGGACCCAGGTCGCGATTCGATTTCGATCATAGAAATCGAGAAAGAGAGAATTAGCATTGTTGAGGTTTTCAATAGCTTCTGCCATGGCGCTTTGCCGATTGCGGAGGGCAGTGTCTGAAGTGGAGTCTTGCGAACTTATAATGACGTATGCCCCTGATTGGTTGGCGAGATCCTCAATGCAAGGGCGGACTGACCCAGAGGGACACATCTCTTTCAGAATCTTGGCATGAGGCATATCTTGATCTTTTACTTGATAGCCAGTCGCAGGGCGAGGCACAAATCCATTAATAGCCGTCCCCTCAGGCAGAGCGACTCGAACATCCACGCCACCATCGGAGGCGTTTTGATGACCGCCCCAAGTGACCGCTGAAGTTGGGAGACATAGTGTTCGCAATTCTGCCTCACAAAGGCGACCAATAAGGGTGCGCAGGTCGTCGTCTTTCAGAGCGGCAATGTGATCGGCAGATATTTCGAGCATTGATATCGAACAAAGTATCGCTCTTTTAGGGGCTGATATCCAGGATGTTCTGCTGCGTCGCAGCCTAGCCTCGGGTGCTGAAGCGCTGGCCGGAGATTAGAAGCGAAACTCTCTAGCGCTTGTGAACAAACGGCAGGTGGCGATTTTGTTTCGCTTCTGGCTCGCTTTTCTCCCACGCCGCTTCGCTGAGAAACAAATGGGCGAAAATGAACACCTTTGCGGCCCTGCGCTGTCAAGATGTACTGATTCGCAATTGATTCGCTCAAGATCGTGCGCTAGGATGAACCAGGACTCGCCTCAGGGCGTGGGCGGAACGTCTCTTTGAAAACATAAAAGCGAAAAGTTAAGGGCGGTCTATTGGCTTCTGGCCGTTGGTGTTTGGGTGGTGTGCTGGGCGGTTGTTAACTGTAGGGTAAAAGCGCGAATTGCCGGCGGGTACTTTAAGACCCGTCTCAGCCTAAGGGTTCACCCCACACGCCGGGGTAGGAGTGGGGTGCAGTGGGGTAAGAGTGGGGTGAAATGGGGTGAAACAGGGGGTGGCAGGGAGGGGGCTGGCCCTTTCCCCGAAAACTCCTGGTTGCGCGGTTGGCATGTGCCTTACCGCGCGGGCGGCACGTTGATCGCCTGCTGGTTCTGGTGGAACTTTTCATCCTTCATGTGCAACTGACTGTTGAGCTGGCGAAGCTGCTTGATGAAGAAATACGGCACCTGGGGCAGGTTTTGTTTGGTGATAATGGGGTCGTCGATGCGCCAGGTCAGTTTCTCAAGCTTGATGGTTTCACTACAGTCATTCAGGCTGCTGGCAAGTTGATTGAGGTACACGGCGTTGTTAAGGTAAGGAATGTCCGGGTAGAGCAACGTATTTTCGCGAGCCCGCCTGTCCCAGGTCTTCAGAATCTTCATGGCCCTTTGGTATGGGCCGACTGAGACTTCCAGACGCAGCATGGCCGCCGATTCATCACTTGGCTCGTTGTCGAACTTCTTGCGAATCGCCTCCGAAATTGGTCCTACTTCCACGTAATGGTGAATGGGGTCCGTTTCATAGAGGCCAAAGGAATCGATCTGTGTCTGGTGGCCATCGGTTTTAATCAACATGGCAAATGCCGGGCCGCCGTAGCCGGGTGTTGCCTTGTCCGCGGCAAAGACGACGAAATATCGATAAGGATCGAGCCGGGTCCACTGTGTGAGTTCCACGTCCGCATTTGAGGTAACGGCCGATGTAAAGGCCCCATCGTCGAATTTAGTGATGTCGATTGTGGTTATCTGTCCGGGCTCTACCGGTCCGCCGTCTTTCTTGATGGGATACAGACGAAGAGTTTTCGGAGCTTTAGGATTGTCCAGCTTATATGTGGACCAGTCTGTCGATTGCCAATCCGAGCCCTGGCCTGGGTTGCTCGGAGAGAGTACGGTCACTACTCCGTTGGGTTTGAAACGAAGCAGGGTAGCATTGGCGTGACCTTCGGTTGTTTGCTGCCATGTTCCTACAAGATTAAACGGGCAAACTTTGGGGGCGTCCTGGCCGGAGGCGGATGGATATACCCCTAAGAAGACAAGAATCAAGGAAAGTAATAAGAAGACAATTCGCTTCACCGGGGCCTCCTATTTATGCGAAAAATCAGGGCGGCGCGCCTAACCATAAACGATGCTCAAAATACTGGCAAGGGGTCGCTGATGAACAAACTGCAAATACGGCAAATAAAGATGTGGGCTGCATTGTGGCAGCCCACATTTTCTGTTGCTGTTAAACAGACCAACCATGGTCACGCCGAAAGGCGGCCCATTGTGGCTGGAGTTTCCGCATCTCCTGGTCAATCTTCGCCTGTTTCACTGCGTTTTGGTGAAGCCTGACGGACATTGGCTTGGTTGGCTCAACCCAGGAGACGGCGTCGACGATCTGGTGCGTCATCGCGCCGAGAGGACACATTGTCCACTTGGTGAGTGAGCCGTTGATGATGCGAACCATTCCGGTGTGCTGGACAGGATCGAAGTCCAGCATGGGATGGTCAAGGCGAAGGAGCTTGAAGCGCAGGGTGGTGATGTCGTAGTCGTCACCGGTCAAGAAGAGCCAGCCCGGCTTGGCGCCATGCGCTTCCGCATAACGTTTCAGTGTGGCCGGATCATCTTCCCACGGTTTCAGGCTGATTGAGTACATGAAAATGTCCCGGCCCACACGGTCTCCGAGCATCTTCTGTACCTTGGCCAGTTTGGCGGTTGATCTTGGGCACCAAAGCTCACAACTGGTGTACATGAAGTTGATGAGCGCGATCTTGCCTTTGATTAAGTCGTCATAGAACCTGACCGTTTTGTTTTCATGTGTGCGGAGCAGAGCGTTCGTGTAGAACTCCGCTCCCCAGCCTGTTTTTCGCGGCTTGTCTGCAAGTTTGCAGGTAAGCAGTTCGCGTCTGTTCATGCCACAACTCCTTTCTTGGCAGCCTTGCGGGGTTTGAAGCGATCTTCCCTGAAGATGTCTTCAGTAAGGATCGGCGGATTCGGGTTCGGTTGCGCACCATGGTCCGGATCAGCCGGATCTCCAGGACCAGCACCGGGTGTATTCGGAATGGTTCCGGCCGGGTCTTTGAAGGGAGACGTGACCAAGGAGGTTGTGGTGCCAACATCCCAGCGTACGAGCATGAAGTTGTCTTCATGGCCCAGGTTGTGGCAGTGGATCATATACTTGCCAAACCATTCACGGAAGCGCAGGTAGATATGTACCTCATCGCCTCCGAGGAGCGGATAGACATCTCTACGTCCGCTTTCCAGGTCAGTCAGCCCAGGCGCCACCCCGTTGCGGGACAGAACCCGTCCTTCTTCCAGATGGATGTGCACGGGATGCACCCACCCTGCCGCGGGCAGCCTATTTCTGATGATCCAGGTTTCGGCTGTGCCCTGCTTCACCACTGCGTCAGCGCGGTCCGCGTCAAAGATCAGATCGTTGACATGGAATTGGCCACCGAACAGATCGAAGTTCCAAATCCGGGTGGTTACTACCTCACTGAGATTGAGGTCCGGATAGTCGATGAGATGGGCTGGAACCTGGCTGTTGTCTGGCGCGTCGCCTACGATATCGAAGCGCATCACTACGGTGTTAATGTCCACGCCTGGCGCCGGATTCGGCTCCGGTGCGTTTTGGGTGAACTGGGGTGCGATGTTGGTGAGATACCAGTGGTCGCCGATGTTGGTCTTGCTGAAGTCAACGATCACATCAAAGCGCGAGGACACAAAGACTTGCAGGCTGGTTACCGGAATCGGGGCTGTCAGCAGATTGCCATCCGTGCATACCACCGTCATCGGCTGGACGCCGCCGCCGTTGTCGAGCAGGCTGAAGGTCCAGATGCGCGCCGGGCCGCTGTTGAGCATGCGGAAGCGGTACTTGCGCCTCTTGACCTGGAAGAACGGCTGAATGGCGCCGTTGACGCAGAACTTGTCCCCGGCGGGAACCGCATCAGGAACGGTGGCGAACATCTGTCCGTCAGGACAAAACTTTTTGTCCGTGAAGTTCAACGGGATGTCGTACACCCCGTAGGGGCCGGGCAGAAAAAGTGGAGGAAAAGCCGATTTCGCGTTGGTATCGAAGTTGGCTGCAGCCGAAGCAACAGTAGTGCCTAGGCTGTCCGTTGTCGCTCCCTCGGTCTTCAGCAGCGTCTGCATCAGGTTGGTTTCCCAGTCTGGGCGCGCTGGACCAGAGCTAGTGGTGGTAGCGGTCTTGGCGAACGGTCCGAAGCCCTCGAATGGCGTGTCGATGAAGTCATACAGAAAGTACATGCCATTGAGCCCGCGGTAATTGTTGGTCGCGGTGAAGCTGTGCCGGTGGTCGTGATACCAGAGCGTGCTTAGCCGTTCTCTTATGTCGCCGAGCGGCGGATGTGTGTCAAAACCAGCCAGGATGTTGGGATAATGATGATCTTTGAATAGTCCCGGGGCCCAGAAGTCGCCGGCGAAGCCGTCACTTTCTGACGCGCTATGCGAATTATGGAGATGGGTGGTGTGATTGTTGTCTCCGAAATTCACCGTATCATCATGCGTCACCGGCAGTTCGTTGTGAAAACGCACCAGGATGGGCAGGTTATAGAGGTTCAGAATGGTCGGGCCAGGATAGATGCCGTTGTAACCCCAAATGTAGGTGGGCGGTATATCAGGATGAAATTGATGCAATGCCGGCTTCAGATGGAAGTCATAATAGATGTGAGGCAGGAACTGGGTCCACCGTTGATGATCCGCCCTGGCTGCTTCACCTCCTGCAATATTCGCACTCAGCGTTGGCGCCGGACTCAGCGTAAATTGTGGAAAGGCCACCGGCGGAATCGGTAACGGTTGCACAAACGGTGTGGTTTCGGGACTGTGGGTAGGCTGTGGCGTGCAGGGTATTGGTTCCGGCGGAGGCGGCGTTGCCGCAGCTGCCGCCGCAGATTGCGCACCAATAAAGTCAGTCGCAAACCCTTTTCTGGAAGTCAGGATGGTGGCTGCTCCGGCAGCTGCTCCGAGCTTGAGCGCTGTCCTTCTGTTTACCCCGGTGCCACCTGGCGGCTCGACATTTTTTTTATGTTTTTTTGAATGAGTTGCAGGTTCACGTCGCATTTCTTTCATGGAACTCCTTTCTGAAGAAATCTCACTTCCATGCATAGCCGGGACCGAGGGAGGACTGCATAGGCACGCAGAGACACGCCTCCTTCAAGTTTCGACTCCTGGTTTTTTTAGGTTGACTACTTAAAACAGCAAACGAAGAGAACACCAGGATTGAACCGAACAACACTTTGTCGGGACAAGCTGGTCAATGCCGGGCGGCGGTTGCGTGGACCACCTGCCGTGAAGAACAACATACTCCTGAAATTCTGTCTGCCTGTGACAAACACTTAGCGGAATGCGATATTGCTTAGCCTTTTACGCCGCAGGAGGCCGGCGGTATTCTTTCGGGGATTGCCGAAAGCGGCGCTGAAAAGCCCGAACAAAACTTGAATGATGCTGATAGCCGGCGAGGTAAGCGATCTCTTTGATCTCCATGTCGGTCGTGGAAAGCAGCCAGGCTGCATTGCGTAGCTTACTCTCAGCGAGCAAATCGCTGATGTGCACTCCGGTCTCTTGTTTGAATAACCGCTGAAGATGCGCCGGGCTCAAATGCACGGCACGTGCCAACTCACGGACCGACTGAGGCGGGCCCGATTCGATCTTTTCCAGGATCCTCCGCAGACGTCTTTCCTTGACCATCGGCTTCAACGACCCCGGGCTCAAGTCCGAACACTTGACTTGTGTGCTAGACGGAATCTCTTGTACAGCAGCTCCACCGGACGGGACTCGACTCTTTGATGCAGACATCCTGGTCTCCTCGACAAAGTGCCCTGCTTCTACTCAAATGATTCGAACTTCCAGCCATAACCACTGCGTATATTTGGCCGACTCTTTATTTGCCGGCTTTTTTCACAACCAACACTTTCCGGGGAAAGCGAAATGGTTCGAGAAAGAGAATGCCAGATAATCGCGCCAACACAATGTTAAGAAATGTCAGCTCCAAAGAATTTTCGGAATACGTAAACACGAATCAGCACCTTAACAACACGCTCGGCCAGCGTGTTGGAAGGTTCATTTACTAAAGAGACTGACGGGAGTTGCAAGTACAAATAATCAGCTTGAATACTTGCGATCATTTCAGTGCTGCTTTCATTTTTCTGATTTCACGAAAAAGTTCATTACTACAGCAAGTAGTATTCTAGCGATGGCTTGAAATCTCACAAGCGAGCACCGGATATCACTAAAGGTGAGCGACCGGCCTCCTGCGCGTGAAGCGCTTGGTTGGGAAGACGAGAACGAACGGTCATTTCCTTGGCAAAATCTTGAGGCACAAATGAAGGGTCGATTGTCGGGCAGCAAGTGGCGATCGGCCCCTTGAAATTTAAAAGGCCCGAGTTTTAAAAAGCCCGCCCCGAAACAGGGCAGGCTCTTTTGGTTTTTCTGTACGATCTGTCTCGATTGTATCGAGGTGCTAGCGGTTAGCTTGCTGAGCAGCGGCGCGCTGCGCCAGAATCTTCTTGGCGTTTTCCGCCAGTTCCTTGGCCTTGGATAGTTGGTTGAGGGCTGCGATCACCTGCGGGTCGCTCTCCGCGCGGACGCGCAGTCCTTCTTCCTGTCCAAACTCAGAGATGAAGATATCGGTTTTGATGCTGGACTTGATAAAGTCCTGTCCTTCGTTGAGTTCGGCTTCCGTGTAAGGAATCTTCTGCGAGTCCAGGAACTTGCGGAAGTCCTGCATCACCGCGTCATTGATTTCAAAGTTCTTGTCAACATGACGGTTGCCCAGATAATGCTTGGCAAAGTTGAAGAAAGCGTATTTCACCAGCAGGGTGTCTTCAAAATGCGTTGTCTTGAAGGGAGGGACCTTCACGTCAGGAGTGATGCCGCCTCCGCCGAACATGGTGCGTCCGCTATCGGTCAACTTGACTTCTTTGGAATTGGTATTGGCGTTGTTGCTGGGATTGTCTTCCTGGTCGCGGTTGTAATAGTAGTCGTACAGGGAGACGCCGGTGTAATCCCGCTGGATCAGCCGTCCGCTGGGCGTGTAGTACTTGGCGGTTGTAAGCGCCAGGCCAGTGTTCTCTGAAAGCGGGTAGACTGTTTGCACCAGGCCCTTGCCGAAGGTGACTTCACCGACGATCAGGCCGCGGTCATGGTCCTGAATGGCTCCGGAGACAATCTCCGCTGCCGAGGCTGTCCCGCGATTGACCAGCACGACGAGAGGATAATCTTTGCCTGCGTTGCCATGGCTCGCCTTGTACATTTTTTCCGGTGAGCTACGGCCGCGATGGGAGACGATGACCTGTCCTTTCTTGAGGAACTTGTCTGCTACGCCGACGCCTTCATTCAACAAGCCACCCGGATTGCCGCGCAGATCGAGCACCATGCCCTTGAGTTCGCCGAACTGTTGCAGGGCATCTTCTACTTCCTGTTCGGTGGTTTCGTTGAATGCGCTGACGTGCATGTAACCGACGCCTGGCCGGATCAGGAACTTGAGGTCCACACTGTTGCGCGGGATCTCATCCCGGACAACGTTAAATTCAAGCGGCTTGTCCGTGGCCTCCCGCAGAATGGAGATATGCACGTTCGTGCCTTTGGGGCCCTTGAGCATGTCGGCCACGTCACTCACGCCCAGATTGTCGGTGGCCTTGCCGTCGACGGCAATGATTACGTCTCCGGGGCGCAGACCGGCTTTGTAGGCCGGAGTGCCGGCGAACGGAGCCACAACAATGATCTTGTTATTGCGTGGCGCAATCTGCATGCCCACGCCGTAATACTTGCCGCTCTGCTCTTCGCGCATCAGCGAGTACGACTTGGGATCAAAGAAATTCGAGTGCGGATCGAGGACGTGAAGCATGCCCGGGATGGCGCCGTTGTATATGGCTTTGTCAGCGTTGACCGGTTCGGCGTAATTCTGCTCCACCAGGCTATAGATCTCGGAGAATTGACGCAGACTGTCACGGACGTCAGAGTCCGAGGCGCCGGCAGCAACGCTGCCGCCACGCTGGCTAAAGCCTGCTCCGAGAAAACCACACACAATAATGACGAGAAGGACGAAGAAGAGTGACCGACGTGAGCCAACAGACATGTACATTCCTCGAACGCTGAGCTTTGTGCTCGAAATGCGAGATAACTTTGGCCAGTATAACACTATTCCAGTGAAGCTTTTACACGGAATTCACGGTTCATTACCCGTTTCCGGCCCCTTGGTGCTCTCGCAATTTGAGCACTTCCGTACTCTTTAAGATGCATCCCGTCGCGTACAGGGTGCGAGCTTTTGCTGTGCCGGAAAACTTCATCAAAAGGCCGCCGTCGTAAGAATTTTGGTAGTATCCTAACTGAATCATGGACTTTGGCTTTTCCGGCGAGATCTTCTTTATTATGGTTCTGGCCCTCATCCTGTTTGGACCCAGAAAGTTGCCGGAGATTGCCCGCACGATCGGCAAATTTATGGCTGAATTCCGCAGGGCCAGCGCTGAGTTTCAGGGCCAGATTCATGAAGAGGTCCGCAAGTTGGACCTGGAAGAGGTGGATCCCACGAAGCATCTTGCGCCGGAAGTGGCGAAGATCGCTGCCGACGATGACCTTTCCATTGGCGGCGCTTTGAACCGCTTGTCCGAGCGGATCAAAAACAACGTCCCACAGGATTACGATGCCTGAGCTACTGGCAGAACCGGAGCTGCCCAAAGAGGATGAAAAAGACGGGCGGCAGATGGGCTCAATGAGCCTGTTGCAGCACCTCGAAGAGCTCCGCAAGCGAATTATTTATTCGCTGAGTGCGGTGGCTATTGGTTTCGGTGTTTGCTGGTATTTTGCTCAGAACAAAATCTATCCTTTTATTCAGAAGCCGATCATAGATGTATTCAAGAAATACAACATGGATGAGCGTCTGACCTACCTGAGTCCTACCGATCCATTCAATCTGTATTTGAAGGTTGGACTGGTGGCCGGTATTTTTTTGGCTTCTCCTATCCTCTTGTATCAGGTTTGGAGCTTTATCTCGCCGGGGCTTTACCGTAACGAGAAACGCTTCCTCTTGCCGTTCCTTTTTTTGTCGGTCGGCCTGTTTTTGGCGGGTGGCTACTTCGGATATAGGTACGTCTTTCCGGTTGCGCTGGACTTTCTGATCCACAGCTACGGCTCAGCTTTCAAGGCCAGCATCACCATTGACGCCTACACCAAGTTGTTCCTCACGATTATTTTGGGTCTCGCTATCATCTTTGAGATGCCCATCGTGATTGGTTTTGCTGGCGCGATGGGCGTGGTGAATGCCAGGTTCCTCTTCAAGCATATTCGCGGAGCTGTGCTGATCTGCGTTACCGTCGCAGCCATACTGAGTCCGACCACGGACATCATGAACCTGACCATCTATTCTGCTCCAATGGTCCTGCTGTACATTCTCAGCATTGGCGTTGTTTGGCTGGTCCACCCCAGACAGCGCCGCAAACGCGCGGAAAAGCGGAAACAAAAAGGCTTATAGTAGGCTAGTAGTTCCTTGAATCGGGCTGGATGCGGAATCGCCGGTCTGGCAAGGGAGACGTGTTTTCAAAATCTGTAATGGGAGGAGCGCAGGCGTGACTCCGAGTCAACAGCGCGGTTCTTTTTTGTTTTTATTTGTGATGATCGTCAGTCTGGGTTGTAGTCGCGATAAAGCGGCTTCGGCGGCCAGCGCAAGTTCGTCGGTCCAGCCGAGCGCACAGAGCGCGGCAGTGCAGCCGGCAAATGCAACACAACCCGCAGGCCCGGCCATGCACGTTGATGCTGCACGCACCATGCAGTACACGAAAGAGATTGTTGCCTTCGGTCCGCGCTGGGACGGCAGCAAAGGGATGGACCAGGTGCGCGTGTATCTCAAAGCGAAGCTCAAAGCGGACCAGGTGGAGGAAGATGCCTTTGTCGCGGACACCTCGGTGGGCAAGATTCCCATGCGCAACTTCATTGTGAAGTTTCCGGGGACCAAGGACGGCATCATCGTTGTGGCCTCGCATTATGAGACCAACTATTGGCTGCGCAAGACAAGTTTTATCGGCGCCAATGACGGCGCGGCAACCAGCGCCTTGCTGCTCGCGATTGCCGACCAGCTCCGTGGAAAAAAACTCGAAGGTTGCAGCATATGGCTTGCTTTTCTTGATGGAGAGGAATCAATGACCAGAGACTGGAACAACAATGACGCGCTCTGGGGCAGCAGGCACCTGGCCAAGCGGTGGGAAGCGGACGGCACCAGCAAGAAGATCAAAGCGTTCCTGCTGGCCGACATGATTGGCGATGCCGATCTTGATATTCAGCGCGACACAAATTCCACTCCCTGGGTGGAAGACCTGGTCCTACAGGCAGCCACGCGTTTCGGGTACCAATCGTATTTTTTTGCCACAACCGGTGCTATTACCGGAGACGACCACCTGCCGTTTAGGGATGTCGGCATCCCCGTGGCCGATATCATTGATATCGATTACGGGTTTAACGACGCGTTCCACCATACCACTGAAGACACTGTGGATAAACTTAGCACGAAGAGCCTGCAAATCAGCGGTGATGTGATTCTGGAGACGATTCGTTTGTTGAACTCTAGCCAGGGTGCAGCGCCTGCAAGCAACACCGTGAAGCTTCCATCTTAAGCCTGTGGTCATGTGGGCGGGCGGCAAACGCGGGCGCTCCCGCCCAGCGGAATAGTTATTAATGCACATCGGGTTTTGGATTGCCTTTAACGCCGTTATTCTGCTGCTGCTGTTTCTCGACCTGGCGGTCTTGAATCGGGGGAGCCAGGTTGTTCCCCTCAAAAAGGCCCTGCTGGCAAGCGCCTTCTGGGTCGTGCTGGCCATGGGGTTTGCGGTTTTTGTCCACCAGGTGATGGGGGCCACAAAGGCACTTGAGTTTGTGACCGGCTATCTGTTGGAGGAATCACTCAGCGTAGACAATCTGTTTGTATTCATTCTTCTGTTCAGCTATTTCAAAGTGCCGCCGGAGCAGGAGAAAACGGTGCTGTTCTGGGGAATCATCGGTGCGCTGATCATGCGCGGCATTTTTATTCTGGCCGGGGTTGCGATTGTTCACCGCTTTCACTGGGTCCTTTACGCGCTCGGTGTCTTCCTGATCTATGGTGGTTTCACGCTGACGCGGGGAAAAAAAATAGATCCGTCGCGTAATGTCGTCCTGAAATTGGGTCGCAAGTTTCTTCCTCTTACTGAGGATTACGAAGGCGAGAAATTTTTTCTGCGGAAAGATAACCGCCTGTTTGCCACCCCGCTGTTTATCGTTCTCCTGGTCGTGGAAACCACGGATATCGTATTCGCCACAGATTCCATTCCCGCTATCCTGGCCATTACTCGCGATTCGTTTATCGTCTACACCTCAAACGTCTTCGCGATTCTTGGGCTGCGTTCGCTCTACTTCGCCCTTTCTGGCCTGATGAAGCTTTTGCATCATTTGGACTATGGCTTGGCGCTGGTTCTGATGTTCATTGGAGCCAAGATGTTGCTGTCCATGAAGTATCAGATTCCCACCTGGGTAACGCTCGCGGTGATAGCGGGCGTGCTGGGACTGTCGATACTGGCTTCTTTGCTTTTTCCAAAAAATAATCCGCCAGGTTCGGAGGGAGAACGGGATGGATAGAGCATTTCACCAAGGGTTGCTCACTGTCTGGGCCGGAGCTTAATAAATAGATGGTCAAGCAAGTCTTACGGCAGAGAATGTCTGTCTGGTTTCCGGAATCGGCGGGGCGTAATGAAGCAAATACAAGGGAATGATAGAGCCAGCGTCCTGGGTAACTTGTCAAAATATTTCCATCGCGAGACGATATATATGCAATTTTGGCTGAAAACCACCCGAAGCCTTGGGAGCCACGGAATAGCTGGTTCGAAATTGCGATCGCACAATCTCTTCTCATTCATAAGCCTTGAGAAACCTCTATTGGGTGACTCAGGGCCTTTTTTCTTATGCGAAGCGCACACCTTTTTCTGTAACCATGGAATGCTTCTTAAACTTGGCATCTTCATGGGCAGGGTAGTCTGTGCGGTAGTGTGCTCCACGGCTTTCCAGGCGGGCGAGCGCGGAGCGGGTAATCAGCAGCGCGGCGGTATGAATGTTGGCCGCTTCGCATTCGCGTCGTGAGCCGGGCAGGGGAAGCCGTGCCGAAGCTGCCTGCAAGTACTGAAGCGCTTCCGTCATATCCTGACGGGTCCGGACAATTCCTACCTTGTTCCACATGAGTTGCTGAATGTCCCGGATGAATTGCTCCGCGTCCGTAGGCGCTTTGTGGGCAGGTTGTTCCTCCGCTGCGATTGCACGCTTTAAGTCTTTGCCCAACTCTTCGCGCATTGCCTGTCCGGCACGAGCGCCAAATACCAGGCCTTCCAGCAGAGAGTTGCTGGCAAGACGGTTGGCGCCGTGGACGCCCGTGCATGCGGTTTCGCCGGCAGCATAGAGTCCCGGCAAATTGCTGCGCCCAAGCAGGTCCGTACGGACTCCGCCCATCAGGTAATGGGCGGCGGGGCGGACCGGCACCAGATCAACCGTGATGTCGACGTTGTATTGCAAGCAGGTCTCATAAATACGCGGGAATCGGGACTTGAGGTGTTCTTCTTTGAGGTGCGTCAGGTCCAGGTAGACCACCGGCTCCTTCAGGCGGCAGACTTCCAGTTCATGCGCGATGGCCCGCGCCACTACGTCACGCGGCGCAAGTTCGCCCATTTCGTGGTATTTCGCCATGAAACGGTGTAGTTCGGCATTACGCAGTACCGCACCTTCACCGCGCAGCGCCTCGGAAAGAAGAAAGCGCGGCGCCTTTTTGACGTACAACGCCGTAGGGTGGAATTGGACAAACTCCATGTCGCTGATCTCGGCGCCGGCGCGGAATGCCATGGCAATACCGTCGGCAGTGGCGACGTCGGGGTTTGTGGTGTTGCTGTAAACGCAGCCTGCGCCTCCGGTGGCCAGCAGCACCGCAGCACTGCTCACCGGGTGCAGGGCGCACTTGCCGGAGATCAGGTCCACGCCGCATACGCGGCCCGATTCCACATGCAGCCCGGCGGAGAATTCAAATTCGGAAATCAAGATGTTTTTCAACGTAGCGGCTTTGGCATGCAGAGCGCGGCCGATCTCACGTCCGGTGGAGTCGCCATGAGCATGCAGGATGCGGTCGCGGCTGTGTGCGGCCTCGCGCGTAAAGGTCAGCTTGGTGCTTTTGCGGTCAAACTGCGTACCCCAGTCGATAAGTTCCTGGATGCGCTCCGGCCCTTCTTCTACCAGGACGCGCGCTGCATCGGCATTCACAATTCCGTCCCCGGCCTGAATAGTGTCCTGCAGGTGCAGGCTGATTTCGTCTTCGTCACTCAGGGCGACGGCGATTCCACCTTGTGCGTATTGCGTATTGGATTCGGTCAGCTCCTGTTTGGCCAATACCAATACTTTGCCTGCTTCCGCTAGAGCAATGGCGGCGCGGAGTCCGGCCACGCCGGCTCCAACCACAACGAAATCCACGCGGTCTGGAAGTTTGTGCATGAATCGGCAATGGTAACAAAGAAATCGAATGATCGTGTCATCGACGGATCATTTATCATCGGTTCTGCGTGAACAAGGCATTGCGTGAACAAGATCAGGGTAAAGCTCGGCAAGAATAGTTACGACGTGATGGTGGGATCTGGACTGCTGCGCCATGCCGGACGTGAAGTCCGTCGTGTGCTGCCGGCGCCGGGCACGCGTGTGTTCGTTATCACGTCGCCGAATGTGCGCCGCCACTGGGGCAGACAGCTTGAGGAATCACTGCGGAAGGCCAGGATGCCATATCAGGTGCTGGAGATGAACGATGGCGAGCCGGCCAAGCGTCTGCAAACCGTGGAGCAACTGGCGGAGCAGATGGTGGACGCCAAAGCCGACCGCAAATCTTTAGTCGTGGCATTTGGGGGCGGCGTGGTAGGAGATTGTGCCGGGTTCGTAGCGGCAATTTTCCTGCGTGGAGTTCCCGTGGTGCAGATTCCCACAACGGTGGTGGCGCAGTTGGACGCCAGCATCGGCGGCAAAACAGGAGTAAATCTTCGTGCCGGCAAGAACCTGGTAGGGGCGTTTCATCAGCCCAGGGTGGTGCTGGTTGATCCTGAAGTCCTGCAAACGCTGGAAGACAGGGAATACCGCTCCGGCCTGTTTGAAGCGCTGAAATGCGGCGTGATCAGCGATAAAGCCTTGTTTGATTTTATGCAGAAGCATGCCCAAAAAATCTTACACCGGGACCGCAAGGCCCTGGCCAGAGTCATCACCAGTTCGATTGAGGTCAAGGCCAGTGTTGTCTCCGCCGATGAGAAGGAATCCGATTTACGACGCATTCTTAACTTTGGCCACACTGTGGGCCATGCATTGGAGTCCGCTACTGGGTACTCACATTTTCTCCATGGCGAGGCGGTGGCATGGGGCATGATTGCTGCATCGGCCATTGCCCGCGATGCTGGTTTTTGCTCTGCTGACACTACTGAGAAGATTACCGCTTCGACTTTTGCCTACGGTCCTTTGCCGCCAGTGACGTGTGGAACGGAAGACGTGATGGCGCGACTTGTGGCCGATAAGAAAACTGTCGGTGGCGCCGTGCATTTTGTTCTTCCGCTGAAAATCGGCAAGATAAAAATTTCGAGCGATGTGCCCGCGGAAGTTGTGCGCCGCGCCGTGGAGCGAATCAGGACCCATGGTTGAACAAACTAAAGCCGAACAAACTAAAGCCGAGCAAACTAAAGCAGAGCAAACTAAAGCAGAGCAGACTAAAGCCGGGCAGAGTAGAGACGAGCAGACCAAAATTCCAGCCGGCGCCACCACTCCTTCCTCAACCGCCGGAGCCATGCCGGAAGGCGCAAAAGACGAACACTCCGCCGCGGAGGCCGTGCGCGAGATGTTTGACGAGATTGCGCCGCGTTATGACTTCCTCAATCACGCGCTTTCCATGAACGTCGATCGTTTGTGGTGGCGCCGTACCGCACGCATTTTTCGCCACATCCTTTCACGCGATCAGGCGCACGTGCTTGATCTGTGCGCGGGCACAGGTGATATGTCTATGGCCCTGCGTGCTGTCGCGACCAGGCAAAACAGCAACGCGGCTATCTATGCGCTGGATTTTTCGCATCAGATGCTGCGGCATGGTCTGGCAAAATATCGCAACAAGGATGTTCAGCCCATTGAAGCCGACGCGCTTCAGTTGCCACTGCCCGGCTGCAGCATGGACCTGGTGGTTTCCGCGTTTGGCTTCCGCAACCTGGCCAACTATGACGCTGGACTGAACGAGATCTTCCGCGTGCTGAAGTCGCAGGGCGAAGTGGGCATCCTGGACTTTAGCGAACCTGGCGGGCTGTTCGGAAAAGTTTATGGGTTTTATTTCCGCCAAGTCCTGCCCCGCATTGGATCTCTGATTTCCGGAGTGAGCGGACCGTATGCGTATCTGCCTGCTTCGGTCCATAGATTCCCGGCGCCGGAACAAATGCTGAACAAGATGAGAGCAGCCGGATTTGCTGATGTGAGTTGGACGCCTTACACGTTTGGAATTGCAGGGCTGTATCAAGGAAAGAGGCTGGTCTGACGAGGAAGTCGCGTGCAGGTATCCTAATTTTAAGAGTACGCAATGCTGTTGTTCATCGACGAGCAATAGATTCCTGCGGACTGCGCCCACGGGTGACACAAGCCCAATTGGCGAGGGCCGAATTCTGGTCAGGCTCAAGCGCGGCCGTTTTATCCATTTCCTACTTCATCACCGGGCTGGCGATGATGTCCTGCGGCCTCTCCGCGGGGAAGCCGGCCTGTCGTACTTCCATTGCCACCTGCGCCCAGTGGTGAACGCTGTGCAACACCGTTTGCGTGAGCGTTTTTCGATTCGAGACGGTCACCGGCCCGAGTGTGCGCGTCTTCCGCAGGCTTTCTTCATTGGCTGAGTCGATGTATTGCATGAGTTTCTGATGAGCGTCATGATGCATGCGCTGCATGTCTTCCAGCTCCGGCGCTTCAATCTTTGCCGGGGGAGCCATGGACCCGACCCCGTCCTGCAATAGAAGGTTCGCAAAGAACTGCTCCACCTGGAAGACGTGACAGGTTAGATCTCGCAGGGTGCCAGTCCGTCCGCCCACATTTACGTCGAGCGCCGTCGGGTTCTGCTTGAAGTAGTTGAGCCAGCGCTGGGCAAGACAGTCTGTGTACGCTAGCAGGTCGCGAAATGCAACTGCTGGTTCTTGAGCGTTCATGCGCTGAGTCTAACGCGGCGCTCTGGGAACGGCAACTCCTTGCCGGCATTCATTTACGCCCAATGACAGCAGGATTGGCTGGGTCTCGCTACTGCATTGCTCCGGTGTAAATCGCCATGCCGACCACTGCATCCACACCAATCGCATCGAGTGTATCCACTTCTGCGCGTGATCGTATGCCTCCAGCCACAATCAGCTTCTTGTCGGTGATATTGGCGAGCGAGCGCGCCACTTCTATCGGGAAGCCCGCCATGGTTCCTTCCGTATCGATGTGTGTATAGAGGAAAGCGCTGCAATAGTGATCGAGCACGCGGACCATCCCTGCAGGATCCACATTGGTGTCTTGCTTCCAGCCCTTGATGGCCACCTTGCCGTTGCGCGAGTCGATGGCGAAGGTGATCTGCTCTGCGCCAAGAGACTCTGCAGCCTCCGCTGCGAGTGTCGTATTGATAGTTCCATCTTTGAGCAGTGCTGAACCAAAGATCACGCGCTTGGCGCCGAGCGCAAGCAGCTCGCGGGCCCGCGTTAAGTCACGGATTCCACCGCCGGTCTGGCAGGGAAGTCGTCGGCAGATCATGGCAATTAGCTCGTGGTTGCTCCCGTTACCCATGGCGGCATCAAGGTCGATCAACTGCACCAGTGGATAAGATGAGAAACGCTTGATCCAGTAGTTGAAGTCGTCAAACTCCAGCGCTTTGCGTTCCCCTTGCACCAGTTGGACGATCTTGCCACCCATCAGGTCAATGGAAGGAATCAGCACGGCCACCTCATCGGAATGCCAGCGTTCAGCAGTGTTTGCTTGAGTTCGGCCACGGCGTGTGTACTGAAGTGAAATATCGACGCGGCCAGGGCTGCATCCGCTTTGCCGGTGAAGAATACTTCGACGAAATGCTGAGCATTGCCCGCCCCGCCGGAAGCGATCACGGGAATGGAAACAGCCTGTGCTATAGCGGCCGTTAGTTCGCAATCAAATCCGATGCCGGTGCCGTCACGGTCCATGGAGGTCAGCAATATTTCGCCAGCGCCGCGCTCCTCCGCTTCGCGTGCCCAGGCAAGCGCTTTCTTGCCTGTCGGGGTTCGCCCTCCTGAGACAAAGATTTCCGCCGTATCTGCCGTGCTCTCTCCGCGTTTGGCGTCAATAGCGACGATGACGGCTTGTGAGCCAAAGCGACTGGCAATCTCGCCGATCAGTCCCGGGTCGGCTACGGCAGCAGAGTTGATGCTGACTTTGTCGGCGCCAGCGTCGAAAACTTTGGTGGCATCTTCTAACTTGCGCACGCCGCCGCCAACGGTAAAGGGAATGAAGAGCTGCCGCGCGGTGCGGCTCACGGTGTCAAACAAAGTCTTGCGTCCGTCGGACGTGGCGGTAATGTCCAGCAGCACGATCTCATCGGCGCCGGCAGCGGCATGGAGTTGCGCCAGCTCCGCCGGGTCGCCGGCATCGCGCAGGCCCTGGAACTTTATGCCTTTGACTACGCGTCCGGCATCCACGTCAAGACAGGCGATGATCCTCTTGGTGAGGTGGTCAGAGGGCACAGAAGTTCTCCAGGATTTTGAGGCCGGTCTCGGAGGATTTTTCCGGATGAAACTGCACACCGAAGATGTTGTCGCGTTCCACGGCGGCGGAAAAAGCTCCGCCGTACTCCGTACAAGCCACAGTCTGTCCGATGACCGGGGCCCGGAAGGAGTGCGTGTAATAGACAAACGCACCATCTTGAATGCCGCGCAGCAGCCTTGAACCGTTGCGCACTTCAATCTGGTTCCAGCCCACATGCGGTGATTTAACTGCTTCAGAAAAGCGGGAACATTCACCGGAAAAGAGAGCCGCGCCTGGGGTTCCCGGCGCTTCCGTACTGCCTGCGAACAACCACTGCATGCCAACACATATACCCAGGAACGGCTTGCCGCTGGAGATGCCCTGGAGCACGGTTGTGGCCAGGTTCTTATTGAGAGACTCGCAGCGGCTGAAGTGCCCCACGCCGGGCACAACAATTTTTTCCGCTGTTGCAATCACGGCGGGATCTGAAGTTACTTGTGCTTCAGCGCCAAGATGCTCCAGGGCTTTTTTCACTGAGCTGATGTTACCCGCGCCGTAATCGACAATCGCGATCATAAAAGCCCCTTGGTGCTGGGCAGCATTTTGGCCAACTGTCGGTCGCGCGAGCAGGCCACGCGCAGGGCGCGAGCAAAAGCCTTAAAGAGCGCTTCAATCTTGTGGTGGTTCGAGCGGCCATAGACGGTTTTGAGGTGCACATTGGCACGCGCGCCGCGGGCAAAGCCCTCAAAGAAATCATCCACCAGCTCAGTTTGCAGATCACCGACCAGCCGGGCCTTCACTTTGGTATTGATGACAGCAGCAACGCGTCCGCTGAAGTCGACGGCCGCAACACCAAGGGTTTCATCCATCGGCATCAGGAAGTACCCAGCGCGCATGATGCCGCGCTTGTCGCCGAGCGCATCGTCGAATGCCTCACCGAGTGCGATGCCCACGTCTTCCACCGTGTGGTGCTGATCAACATCCAGATCGCCTTTGGCTTTGAGCTTGAGATCAAAGGCGCCGTGCCGGGTAAACAGTTCCAGCATGTGGTCGAAGAAACGTATGCCGGTTGAGACTTCATAACGGCCCTGGCCTTCGATGGTCAATGCCAGTTCGATGTCGGTCTCTGTGGTCGAGCGGTGCAGACGGGCTTTTCTGATTGCATTTGTTTTCATTGGGCGTTTCTTCATCGAACCACCTGCTGCGCGGACGGAATTTTGGCGAGGACCTGTTTCAGTTCAGAGACCACGCGTTCCATTTCCAGTTGCGTTCCAATGGTGATGCGCACGCAGCCCTCGCAATCCGGGCGGTCACGCAGTGCGATGCCACGCGCGAGCAGTGCTTCAAGGATTACTTTCTTGCCGTCGCCAAACCGGCATAGAACAAAGTTCGCTTGACTGGGCCAGCACTTGAAGCCTAGAGATTCCAGTTGTTGCTGCAGCCACTCGCGACTGGTGCGCACCTGTTCAACATAGTCAGCGACAAACTGCCGGTCCGCCAATGCTTCTGCCACGCACTCCACGGCGAAAGCGTTGACGTTGAAAGGTGAGCAAATGCGTCGCAGCACGGAGACATGTTCTTCGGCTCCGGCCAGCACGCCCAGCCGCAGCCCAGCAAGCCCGTAGGCCTTGGAGAAGGTGCGTACGATAAACAAATTGGGAATAGAGCCAATCTGGTCCATCATGGTCTGGCCGTAAAACTCAAAATATGCTTCGTCCAGCAGCACGGCGGCGTTAGGCGCAGCCTCAAGGACTTTCATAATGCCGGCGCGGCTTACGGCAATGCCAGTTGGATTATTGGGATTGGTGATTACCACGACTCTGGTCCGCTCGGTGACGGCGTCGATTACTTTTTGCACGGGAAAACTGAATTCCGGCCCGGCGGGTACCCGAACCACCTTGGCCCCTGGCTCCTGGGCGAAGACTTCATACATGGCAAAGGCGGGGACCATGATCACGATTTCGTCTTCCGGATCGAGGTAGGCCCGGCAGAGAAGATCAATGCCTTCGTCCGCACCGTTTGTGAGCAGGACTTCAGAAGGCTTTCGTCCCAGAAACTGAGCTACCATCTTTTCTGCGGGCTCACGCGGCGTATAAAGTGCCAGAGTCTTCGCGTCCATGTTGTTGAGCTTGGCCAGCACGCGGGGAGAGCAGCCGGTGGTGCTCTCATTCAAGTCCAGGCGAAGGTCAGCCAGAGGGCTGGTCGCTGGGGACTGGTACTCACGCATCTCACGGACGCACTCGCGAGCTTTAAGCATGGGCGCACCTCACTCGGATGGATTCAGCATGGGCTTGGAGCCCTTCCGCCTCCGCCAGAGTCACGACCGCCGGAGCAATCCGCTGCAGTCCGTCGCGGGTGAGTTGTTGCACTGAGATTGTCTTTACAAAGTCCTGTACGCCAAGCCCGCCACGGAACCGGGCCGCCGCTCCAGTGGGTAAAACGTGGTTTGGGCCGGAAGCATAGTCGCCCGCAGCCTGCGGCGAGTAGTTGCCGACAAAGATTGATCCGGCATTTTGAATGTGCGGCAGATCTTCTTCACTTATCGTGATGTGCTCGGCAGCAATGCGATTAGCGAATTCCAGGGCCTGTTCGTGTGATTCCGCGACCAGGATTGCTCCGTTGTTCTTGATCGATATATTCGCAATTTCATTATTTACTGCAGACGTGCTGACTGCCTGGGCGACCAATTCCGCCAGTTGCTCTGACGCGGTAATGAAAATGGCCAGCGCGTCAGGATCATGCTCTGCCTGGGCGACAAGGTCGGTTGCGATGAATCGCGCATCGCCGCGCTCGCTCACAATGGCAACTTCAGTCGGGCCAGCGAGAAAGTCGATGCCACAGTCAAACGCAACTTGCTTTTTGGCCGCCGTAACGAACAAGTTGCCGGGGCCAACGATCTTGTCCACCTTCGGCACCGATTTGGTTCCATACGCCAGAGCAGCAACGGCTTGGGCGCCGCCGATGCGGTAGAACTCCGTGATCTCGAGAAAAAAAGCCGTGGCCATGGTCTCCACCGCCGGTCGTGGTGACACGACGCGAATCGCCGGCACGCCTGCTGTCTGGGCGGGGATGACCGTCATGAGCATGGTAGAAGGCAGAGGATAGCGGCCGCCGGGTACGTAACATCCTGCTGATTGCAAAGGACGCACCACCTGGCCGACTTGAATGCCGGGCAGCGCATTTTTTTGCCATTCCAGCGGTTTCTGCCAGATGCAATATTGTCTGATGTTTGTCGCTGCTATTTTCAAGGCATACTTGAAGTCATCGGAAGTGCTGGCCCATGCCTGTTCCAGCTCAACTTGCGAGACGCGGAGAGATTTTTTTGGCTTGAGGCCATCCCACTTTTCGGCGTAACGACGGAGGGCAAGGTCGCCATTTTTACGGACATCGTCCACGATACGACGGACTTGTTTCTCTACGCGGCCAAGGTCGGTTGCGCCGCGCTGCTCCAGTTTGCGCACAAACGCTTCCGCTCGTCGCCCGGTCAGCAGACGCATCAGAGCACCACCTTGTTCAGTGGATATTCCACAATCCCTTCGGCCTTGGCGGTTTTGAGCTGCGGCATGATTCTCCATGCCGTGGTTTCCTCAATGATGGTATTCACCGCCACCCACTCACCGTCGCTCAGGGTTGAGATGGTTGGTTTTTGCAGCGCGGGCAGCACGGCCAGCACAGCGGCCAGGTCTTGCTTGCGAACATTGAGCATCAGTCCCACGCGGCCCTGGGCGTAGATGGCGCCGCCGAGCATGAGGGCCAGATTTTCAATCTTGCGGCGTTTTTCGTCGTCGGCCCAGGCCTTTTTGTTGGAGATGAGTTGTGTGCTGGATTCCATTACAGTTTCGATAATGCGCAGCCGGTTGGCGCGCAGGGAACTGCCCGTTTCCGTGATCTCAACGATCGCGTCAGCCAGCATGGGCGGCTTGATTTCTGTTGCCCCCCAGGAAAACTCCACTTTCACGCGCACATTGCGCGAAGCAAAATAGTTGCGCGTCACGTTGACCAGCTCCGTCGCAATGATCTTACCTGTCAGGTCTTCGGTTTTCTGGAACCCCGAATCTTCAGGAACGGCGAGCACCCAGCGGACCTTCCCCAGACTCTGCTTGGCATAGACCAGTTCGGCGGCGGTGACCATGTCCAGTCCGCTCTCCACTACCCAGTCCCTGCCAGTGAGGCCGCAGTCGAGGACGCCGTGGTCCACATAACGCGCCATCTCCTGTGCGCGGATGAGCATGCATTCGATCTCAGGATCGTCGGTGCCGGCAAAATAGGACCGGCTGCTGGTATAGACATTCAAGCCGGCGCGCTTGAACAGCGCGATGGTGGAATCCTGCAAACTTCCTTTGGGAACGCCGACGCGCAGCTTCATCGTGCAGCCTCCGCAATCTTGATCGGCAACGGCTCGGTGAAGCATGACTTGGTGCCGGTGTGGCAGACCAGGCCGTCGCCTTCCACAAACACGCGGAACAAAACAGTGTCGCGGTCGCAGTCTGTAAGGGCCGAAATAACGCGCAGACGATTGCCGGAGGTCTCGCCTTTCGTCCAGAGCTTTTGCCGGGTACGCGAATAAAAGGTCACGTACCCGGTCTCGGTTGTCCTGGCGTACGACTCAGCGTTCATAAAGCCGACCATCAGCACCTCCCCTGTGGAGTCCTCCTGCACAATTGCCGGAGCCAGGCCGTCCATTTTATCGAAGTCGATTTGCATGTTCTCCTCGTAGTTCGAGCGCACAAACAAAAAACCCGCCGATGCTATCGTCGGCGGGCTCTCAATCTTATGAGTGCGCTTAGTTCTTTTTGGCCGCTGCCGACACGTTTGCCGCATGGTGATGGTGGTGCCGGCGATGGGTCAGGCTAGCCATTTCAAAGGTAAATCTAATTAACCTCCGCGGAGTTGTCAAGCGGAAGGTTGGGCCGCTGTTCACTGTGGTTAAATCATTGCAGTGCTTCACACGAAAGAAATCCGCCAGGAATTCTGGCCCATGCTGCGTCTGGCCGCCCCACTGGCCCTGACGGAGCTGGGCTGGCTGGCCATGGGATTCACTGACACAGTGATGGTCGGGCGACTGCCGGACAGCGCTACGGCCATCGGTGCGGCCAGTCTGGGCTCAACTCTGTTTTATACCGTTGGCGTATTCGGCAGTGGGACCATGCTTGGCATGGACACGCTGGTGGCCCAGGCTTATGGCGCTCGCAAGCTTGAGGAGTGTCATCGCACAATGTGGAATGCCTTATACCTGGTGTGCGGTCTTACGCCTTTTCTGATGGCGTTCCTCCTGATGTTCCTGCCGCTTTTTCCCCGCTTTGGTTTGGCGCCTGCGCTGGTGGCACAAACCATCCCATTTCTGAAGGCGCTGGTCTGGAGCACGTTGCCACTGGCGGTCTATTTTGTTCTGCGCCGCTATCTTCAGGCGATGGGGATCGTAAAGCCGGTGGTCTTTGCTCTGATTTCCGCCAACCTGGTGAACGTCCTGGGAAACTGGCTGTTGATTTACGGGCATTTCGGTCTTCCAAGATTGGGAGTTCCAGGCAGCGCATGGGCCACATGCCTCTCGCGGACATACATGGTGACCGTACTGGCTCTGGCCGCCGTTTATTACGACCGCAAACGAAACAGCGGATTATGGGAGGCGTCGCGCCGTGTCGAACTGCGGCGTATCCGCGAGCTGCTGCATCTGGGGCTACCCGCTGCCTTGCAACTTTTGCTGGAAATAGGAGCATTCACGCTTGCGACTTTTCTCATCGGGAAGCTTGGCGCCGTGGTTCTTGCCGGACATCAAATTGCACTCAACGTCGCCAGTTTCACATACATGGTGCCGCTGGGGATTGGTTCTGCCGCTGCCGTGCGTGTGGGGCAGGCTATCGGTGCGCGTAATCCCCGCGGCGCGGGCCACGCCGGTTGGATGGCCCTGTTCTTCGGTATTTGTTTTATGTCCTGTGCGGGGGCTGCACTGTTTTTGTTTCCGCAGTCCATCGCGCGCATTTACACACCGCAGGCGGACGTGGTGCGCGCCGGGGCCATATTGCTGCTGGTCGCCGCGGTGTTTCAGCTGTTCGACGGTCTACAAGTAGTCGCCACCGGAGCGCTGCGCGGCGCAGGTCATACGCGGATCCCTATGTTCGCGAACTTTGTTGGCTATTGGATGATCGGGCTGCCGCTCGGAGCGTTCCTCTGCTTCAATCTCAAGCTGGGCGCTGTGGGAATGTGGGTAGGATTGTGTGTTGCGCTGGTATTGATAGGGAGCGCTTTGCTGCTGGTCTGGCATGTGGTGATTAAGACCCTGGTCATTCAAGATGCGGCCACTGCGGGGCTCAACCTCCATTTATCAGAACAAAGTTCAGGAGAATAAAAAGGGCGGGCCCGAAGGCCCGCCTCTGGTTGTGCCACATGTAGAGTTACCAGCGCACGTGGAATGAGAGTTGCAGCGTTCTCGGAATGTCCGCGTTGCCCGGATCGCCGAGCAGGTTGAAGGCCGGATTCAACAGGTCCTTGCTTACCTTGCCGTGTTGCAAGTCGGAAAGATGCAGCACTTGGCCGCTGCTGCCCACGAATGTCCCGTTGGGTCGCATGCAGGACGTGCAGGTAAAGAAGTCAGGTTTAACTACCACGGTTGGCTTGCCAGCGTTGGCTACAGAAGCAACCATGGCGTTGGTGGTGTCGTTGGTGTTGAACGAATTCCAATTGGTGTGATTGAGAATGTTAAAGGCATCAAAACGAAGTTCCAGCTTGATATTCTCCGCTCTTGGCATGGAGAACGACTTGTGTAAGGAGCCATCGAATTTGACAAAGGGTGATCCTCTGCCCGCATCCCTTACCAAGTTACCGTTGACGAGTTGGAAATCAACTTGATCTCCAGTAACCGCATCCTTGGCGCCACTAAAACCGCCCGGGGCCAGGAAAGTGTTTTGGATAGCATTGCACTGGGCAGTGAAGGCAACACCAAGATTCGTGATGCACTTTGCCGCCGCATTCGGGCCAAACAGCGCGTTGGTTGTGTTGAAGGAAGCAATTCCAGCCGTGGAGATGGTCCCATCGGGCAGAACGTTTGGCCGCTGCTGGGTCTCGTTGCCTGCTCCGAAGAACCTTCCGCTAGAGCCAAAGCCAGAAGTGCCCGTCGAAAGCGGGTATGGGCGTCCGGATTGGAGCTGTCCAATCCAGCTCAGACCCAGGTTGTTCGCGAAGCCTCCGATCCATCTGTTGCCGGTTAGCCTGCCTGAATCCAAGACTATGCCCATATTGGCTGAATGGCGGATATCATTAAATGCCGGACCTCGCTCAGGTTTGACGTTGACCCAATCACCAGGTTCGGAGAGTCCGAAGAAGTCTTCTCCGGAAGTGAGTGCGTGGGACCAAGTGTAGCCGGCGTTGAACTGGAGGTGCTTGGAGAAAGTCTTATTCACGCTCACCAGCATCCCGTTGTATGCAGAAGTACGCGAGTTCTGGTTCGTACGGACAGCGGCGAAGTTTGCATTCGGCCTCTGACCGAAGAAGAAGAATCCGGGATGCGCGGGATCAGCGATCACCGGCGGCGCATTCAGGTCACGCTCACCGAATAGACCAAATCCAAACTGACCGATGTATTGAACGCCGGCTTTAAGCGTATTTGTAAACTGATGCTCTACGCCGAAGTTCACCATGCGCATCTCAGGGTTCTTGAGATTGGGTGCAATGGGACGAATCCTCCCAAAAGGGCCAGCAGGATTTGGTGCAAAGGGCGCCAGAGCTGCTGCGCTGGGTATATTGGGATAAGCTGCGTTCAATATGGCCTGGATTTGTGGCCCTGTGAAACCAGGAGGCGGGCTCGTGGGATCAAGGGTCACGGTGTTTAAGGTAGTACCGTCAAAATTCAGAGAATCCAATACCACGTTGTTGAAGGCCAACATGGTCGTCTCCGCGAAGGAGAGCCGGAACAGGGTCTTTTCCCACGGAGCATAGGTGAAGCCCAGGCGGGGTTGCCAGTTGTTTCCGTCTGACGAACAGGCCGAAACCAGACCGTTGCCCTGGAGACAGGTTCCGTTTGGCCCGTGAATCTTGCCACCTTTGAAAGCGCCCGCTTCAAAATCGTACCGCATGCCATAATTCATGGTGAGCTTGCGGCTGAGTTTCCATGTGTCCTGGAAATAGAAGCCGTAGATATTGTCTTTGGAGGTAACCTGTCCCGGACCGAAAGCCACAGTAAGAGACTGAGGAACGTTGCCTGCATCCACCAGGTATTGGCCAAAGTGGAACTGTGGGAAGAGCGAGTTCCAGGGATAGTAGCTGATGTTAAAACCAGTCTTCCAGGTATGCTTGCCGTGGGTCCAGGTAAGGTTGTCGATGTACTGATATCGCTTTTGCAGACCTCCTTGCGGACAGCAGAAATCAGCGCCAGTAGTAGTGCCATCGGCATGAATGACCCCCGGTTGGTTGCTGTTATCGCTGGTCGAGGTAACAAAGCGATAAAAAACAAAGCGTGCCTCATTCACTAGATTGGGCGTGATTGAGGACACCAAGCCGACATTCAAGCTGGCATTGTTGACAGTGCTAGCGGTGAGATCATCAGGAGTTACTGCATTTGATGTCTGGACGACGACATTGCTGTTCCTGAGACGATCCACGGCATAGCGTAAAGAGAGCATGTGGTTTTGTGAAACTTTGTAGTCGATCTTGCCGGAGTAAAGCAGGTTATTGGTCGGTTGTTGAACGGTGACGCTGCCGCCTTCCGCGACTCCCGGCGTAAGGGTCAAAGGCGAAGCTTGACGGCTCATTTCAAAGCTGGTGAACCAGAAGAGTTTGTCCTTAATGAAGGGACCGCCCAGAGTAAACCCACCTTCTTTGCGATGGAACGGAGCGCGTCGGCACCCAGATAACTGTGTCAAAACCCCGCCGGTGAAATCGCTGTTAGGGCAATTTCCGTCCCCTGGTACGGCATTCTGAAATAACCCGAGATTGTACTCCGCGTTCGAAGCTGCAAGGTTGCGGCCGCGGAAATACATGTGCGTGTCGCCGTGGATTTTGTTGGCGCCAGATTTGGTGACCACGTTCATGACCAGGCCGGTTGCTTGTCCGTATTCGGCGTTGTAGTTGTTGGTCATGACCTTGAATTCCTGCACTTCGTCAATCGACGCGCCTGTGCTATCGCGCCCGGAAACCAGCTGGTCGGTGATGTTCGCGCCGTCCACGGTATAAAGATTGCCGCGATTGTTAATCGAGCCGGGAGCGATCATGTCATTGGTGAGACCGCTGGTATCCTGCTTCACACCGGGAACCGTGAGCGCCAATTGAGCGTAATCATTGACCACGCCACCGGCTCCAGCAATGGTGGGCAGGCGCTCCATGTCCATGTCCGTGATGGAACTGGAGACTTCCGTCTTGGTGGTCTCGATCAGCGGTGCTGCCGTCGTGACCTCAACAGACTCACTCTGACCAGCAATGTTGAGCTTGAATCCGAGGTCCCTCTGGTCACCAACGTTCAACTTGATGTTCTTGGCTGAACCAGCGGCAAAACCCTTGGCCTCGACCCTGATGTCGTAGGTGCTGGGCGGAAGGTTTGGAATCGTATAGTTTCCAGTCGAAGTGGTATTAACGGAGCGGCTCAATCCAGTGGCTTGATTGACGGCCGTAACTTTTGCGTCAGGAACGACCAGGCCTTGCGGATCGACTACCGTGCCTACGATCGTCGCTGAGGATGCGCTCTGTGCGTTTGCCAGAACCACTGGCAGACAACAGCATAAAAGAGCGATGAAAAAAAGCACCTGCAAATGCTTCATCGGGGATCTCCTTCGCTTCAGATGGGATGTGGAATCCATCTTCGGTTGGCTGCTCTAAGGGCTTGGCGCAGTTGACTCGCCCCTAAAGTCAGAACCGACAGACGGCAAGAATTCTAAACTCTTTGGTTACGTAGTCTAGTAAAAAACATCGCTTATTGGCGTTCTTAGGACATATATCGTTTATTAGAAGAACAAAGGTATTAGAAAGAACAAAGGAGATTTTCTCCCAAAAAATGGATATTTCCTTTCTCAAGTCTTAATCCAAATGGAGTCTGCTGGAGGGTAGACGAGAGGTCCGAGAAAACCTGGACTTGTACCTCACAGTGTCCTAATAGAGATTTGCCGGATGTCCACACGGCCAGCTAGGACGGACAATCGAGCGGGATGGCCATTCACGATTGTGACGCTGCCTAGACGAAGATAGCTTGACCTTTGGGGTACATGTTTAAGAGTCTCCACATTACCAGAGTAACCTGCCAAAACCGGACAAATATGATGTTGAGTTGAGGGACAAGCTGTTAAATTTCCGATTCTGTATTTGTGGGTGTTTTACCGGTTTTTACCCGTGTTTCTGCCGTGATGAGTTTGAAGAGCGGATGCTGCTGCCCGGTTGTTCACCGGCGACAGGCAGATTCAACTAGGGTAAATGACTGAACCAATGCACTTGTGTACTGATTGACAATCGTTAAGTTATTGATATATTCGCGCTTGGTGAGGCCTAAACAATGACCAATATATATGACGCGATAAAAGAGAAAGAAAACCAAATTGCCATCTTCCAGGCGCAGATTTCCGGTTTGCAGGCGGAGATTGAAGCTCTTCGGGTAGCTGCCCGGATTCTTGAAGGTGGCGGAGCGCCGGAAGCAGCGCGTCCGGTGGCAGTACAAACGGTTGGAGCCGGTGCAGGCGGTGGCGACAAGACAAAGCGGGTTTGGCCGTAAGAACGGTTTTCCCGTTTTCCCCTAAGTGTGTCTACCCAAAGGGCTTATCTCCCACAGGGTAAACTGCATTGGAAAGCCCGGGAAGTTTGTCTTTTCGCCGATCCAGAGTTTTTAGAAACATGAACAAACCTGCGGCAGCGTTTGCAGCCGCAGTAGGATTTTCTTCAGGTTTTTCCTGTGCGTCGTTAAAACGCAAACAGGTTTGTGCGGTGCGCTCGGGAGCGTCTTTAAGACGTGTCCCGAGGAGTTCCGGGTTTTTAGATTTCAATTTGTTTTTCAGGGACGGCGTAATCAAATGGCTACCCAAGCTTCAGACACTTCTAACAAACAGAGAGCGCGCGGCGCCTCGCCCGACGAACTGGCGGTTGTTGCCCAGCGCGCCCAGGCTTTTACCAACGCTTCCGGCGTCGCCATCGCGTTGGGCGAAGGCAATGCCGATGAGATTGTTTGCCGTGCGCGCAGCGGGTCCGCTGCTCCAGACGTCGGTACAACCCTGCGTGTGGAAGGAAGCTTTACCGGGTTGTGCATCTCGACTGGAAAGGAACTACGTTGCGACGACTGTGAAACTGATACCCGTGTGGACACTGCTGCCATACGTGCCCTGGGCATCCGTTCCATGGTGGTCACGCCAATCAAGGAAGAAAACCGGGTCATCGGGGTCCTGGCGGTCTTCGCGCCAACACCGCACGCATTCACCATCACTCACGTGGCCGTGCTCAAGACCATGGGAGACCAGATTGCCGCTCTGTTGCAGCGGGAACGTCGGGCCAGGGAAGAAGGTATTCAGCCTGAGCCTGCTCGTCCGGCCGCTCCGGTCACCATGCCCAAGCCTGTGATGTCTGCTTCGGCTCCTGTGGTTCCTCCTCCGGTAGTTATTAAGCCCTCGTCTTCAGGTTCTGTTCCGGTTGCGCGTACCGCGTCCCCGGTGGTTTCCAGAGTAGAACCGGTCAAGTCTCCTGTGCCTGTTGAGCCCGCGCCATCCAGGAAGGAAGACAAGCGCGAACACCGGTCGGAGCAAACGCAACGGGCCAGTTTTGGCACTTTCGAAGCGGTGGGTGGAGAAGCCAAGAAAGCGCGTTCAAACATGATGGCGATTGGCGTGGTTGCGGTACTGGTGATCGCGGCAGGCGGGACTTTTGCGTTCCTCAAGATGCGCAAGCCCGACGCGCCAACCCAGCAGCCTGTCCAGACAGCATCGAATACAGCACCCGCGGTTCCAGCAGGCGGCACTACGACTCCTGCCGGCGCACAGCCTGGTGCGGCTACTGAAACTCCGGCAACGACAGCTACGAGCAATCCTGGTGGAGCAACACCAGCCGCGAGCAAGCCCGCTCCCGTGAAAGAACCCGAGACTCATAAGCCGGAAAAGAACGCGGCGAAACCCGTGGATAGAACGCCTCCACCGCAGGAAAAGCCCGCGCCTACGCCTACAACTGTAGCGCTGGCTACTGGTCCTTCTAAAATTACAGCAACTGGTGCGGTTCCGGCTGCTCCCGATGTAGCAGCCCCTTCGTTCACGGTAGGAGGCGGGAATGCACCTTCAACCCTGTCCGCACTGGCCCGCCCGACTGCCTCTTCAACTCCTTCAGCGGCAGCAATTGAGCAATCTCAACTCGAGCCCTTGCAGTTGCTGAAGACCGTTCCAACGCTTTATCCGGCCATTGCCAAGGCCCGTCGCCTCAGCGGGCTGGTAATCGTACAGGTTAAGGTCGGCAAGGACGGGAAGGTATCCAATCCTCAATTCGTCAGCGGCCCCATGGTCTTCCGTGATTCGGCCTTTGACGCAGTGTTGCAGTATCAGTTCAAACCGGCCAAACTCAACGGACAGGCGATTGAGCAGTCGACGCAGATCAAACTCAATTTCCGTCCAAACTAACTATTCTCGAAAGGGAAAGCCAAGAAGCGCATCTTCGGATGCGCTTTTTGCTGCGTTGAATCGAGTTTGGTTACTGCAAGGCGTTCAACGCAACCTGCCTTGAATCAAGGTGCAAAAACTCAGGACCCGATCTAGGTGCTCACTACCTCCTTTGCCACGGCCTGGTGGGCCCGCAGCCTGGCCAGGGCCCACATCGCGGCGCGATAGGCCAGCAAGGTTCCAAGGATGGCTCCGTACGTCAGAGGACGTCGTAGATCAGCCTTCACCAGCCAGATGAAATGAACGACGCCCGCTGCTGCGCTGAAATAGATCAGGCGATGCAGTTTCTGCCAGCGCTTCCCGCCCATGCGACGGATCCAGCCCGCGGTTGAAGTCAGAGCAAGCGGTAACATCAATCCCCAGGCCGTCATGCCTGCCGTGATAAACCTGCGCTTGGCGATGTCATGCAGCATTTCGCTGACGTTAAAAGCTTTGTCCAGCCAGAGGTAGGTCATCAGGTGTAGCGTGCCATAAAAAAAAGCGTACAGGCCGAGCATGCGGCGAAAGCGAATGAGCCAGGGAAGGCCGGTGAGGCGACGCAATGGAGTTACGGCCAGCGTGATCAGCAGAAAAGTGAGCGTCCACTTGCCTGTACTGCGGGTGATAACGTCAACCGGATTTGCCCCCAGCAAATCATGGAAGGCTTTCCATACAAGCAGGCCTATCGGCCCAAGGCACACAAGAAAGACCGGGACTTTGAGCCCGCGCACCAGGTGTTCCCGTGAGAATTTCATCAGTAGTTCTTGATCAGGTCCATGCCGGAATAGAGACTTGCTACCTGGTCGGCATAGCCATTGAACATTAACGTTTGGTGCTTTGGCGCAAGGATGCTGTCTCCAATCCGGCGCTCTTGCTTCTGGCTCCAGCGTGGGTGGTCCTTGTTGGGATTTACATTGGAGTAAAACCCATACTCATTCGACGCCATGATGTTCCACGTGGTCGGCGGCTGGTTCGCTGTGAAGCTGATCTTTACGATGGCTTTGATGCCTTTGAAGCCATATTTCCACGGTACCACGAGCCGCAGTGGCGCTCCATCCACGTTGGGAAGAACTTCATCGTACAGGCCGACGGCAAGAATAGTCAGGGGGTGCATGGCTTCGTCCATGCGCAAGCCCTCAACATAGGGCCAGTCCAGAACGGAGCGTTTCTGATTGGGCATCTGGTCCGAGGCCATGATCGTCTCGAAAGCCACGTATTTGGCTTTCGGCAGAGGCTCCGCCTGGTTGATCAGCGCGCTCAACGGAAAACCGACCCAGGGGATCACCATCGACCAGCCTTCCACGCAGCGGTGGCGATAGATGCGCTCCTCAAGCGGCGCCAGCTTCAGGATGGAGTCGATGTCCAGCGTCTTCGACTTCTTCACCAGCCCATCGATCTTGACCGTCCACGGGCGGGTGCGGAAATTCTGCGCCATCCCGTTGGGTTCGTACTTGTCGGTACTGAATTCGTAGTAGTTGTTGTAATTGGTAATGTCTTTGAACGAATTCGGTTTCTCAGTCGTACTGAGCGGGCTTTTGACAATCCCAGTGAGCTTGGCTCCGCTGGCCTCAACGGTGCCATGCATCACATCGTCATTCATCACATCATGGTTCCGCAGGTAGAGGCCGCCGCCAATGGCCGCTCCGGCAGCCGCCGCGCCGATCATGAACTGCCGCCGGTTGAGATACGCCGGTTTGGGAGTGATTTCGGAAGAAGGTATGTCGTTGGGTTTTTTCATCAGCATATTCTGGTTTTCTTGCGACTCCTCACTTTATTCTAGTCCGCTGGCTTGCCGGTGCTACGCTTTGGCTGTTTTGAAATTTCGATTGACACTTGAATTACGTGAACCAAGTCAAAGCGGATTCTCTCTGTCCCATGCTTTCGCATTTTGTATGAGCCCCCTTCCTCCCACCCCCTGTTCCACGCCATTCCACCCCACTCTCACCCCAGGTCACGCCACGCCACCCCGGCGTGTGAGGTGAACCGTTTTGGTTGAGACGGGTTCAAAGAGTGCCCCTGGCCTAATCGCAGTTTTCAAAGATACGATTTCGTAACAGGGCCTGACGTTAGTCGGGCCGTTCAGGCCAAATAACGAACGTCGTTTTACCCTTCTGCGCATGACAGGTTAACCTTAGTTGAACAGCCCGCCCCTCTCCACGTATCCCAATAAACAAAGAGTTTACGCGGTTCCTCCCAGGGAGATCCCAATGGGCTCGTCCCGAAGGGCATGTACCCTCCTAAAAGCAAACTGGCGCAAGAGCTCATTCGCCCGTTGCGCCAGTAAAAGTATCGTTCCTAATATGCCACGAATCGGGACGGGAATCAATACATCGAAGAGCCTTTCTTTTGTAGTAATTCAGGATAGGAACGGGTGGCCACCCCTTGCCATGAGGAACAGAGCAAGTGGGACAAAGGGAGAAACCCACCCGCCATTCCTATGCGTTCCAAGGGCAAAGCAAAATACGTGCTGCCGGAGAGGCTTCCAGCCAGACTCAACCCTTAAGGTTAGAATTGCTTTCAACTGAAGACTCCGCCCTTCGCCAACACCGGGCGAAAAGGCAGAGCTACGCGAACTTGACCCTCGCAGCATAGTTTACTTATATTTGGTCTCGTAGCAGGGAGAACGATTACCATGACCTTTAGTACGACCTCTGCCCCAGTCCACCACAGCAATTTTCATTCTTCACCATTCAGGCCCGGTTCCACAAGCGCTTACTACGCGTTCGCCTTGCTGTTCGCTTTGATCGCGCTAGCTGTCGGGTGTGGCAGCGGCAGCCCGCCTCCGCCTCCGCCGCCTACGGCGTTCTCCGTCGGCAAACTCTACGTAACGAATTCTCCGTCGAATGCCAACGATACGCTTCTGAGATTCAACGCCGGCAATTCCGGCAACGTTGTTCCCGAGCTAAAGTTCGATACGTCACCCCAGCCCGGCACGCAATACCTTTCTCTCGACGTTACGCATGATCGCCTGGCCGGGTTCAGTCTCTTCGCCAATAGCATCATGATTGTGGACAACGTGAGCTCCGGATCCTGCTGTACTTCGCCGCGTTTCGTCTCCGGCGCCGCCACCGGGCTGAATCGTGTGTTTCAAGGCGTCATCGACAGCAACCGGGACGTCATCTATGCATTGAATAACAATTCCACCATTGCGGTGCTTGGTCCGGCTTCGACGATTTCCGGCAACGTTGCGCCCTTGCGCAGCCTGACGACCACTGCAACCGTTACCGGAATTGCCCTCGATTCGGCCAACGACAGGCTCTTCCTGTCGGATTCAGCGGGCAATGCGATTCTGATCTTTGACAACGCCTCGACCCTGAACGGCGCCCTGACACCCAGCCGCGCGATCAGCGGAACGGCTACCCTGCTGAATTCGCCGGGTCCCCTGGCGCTCGACAACTCCGGACGCCTGATCGTCGCCAGCACGCAAAATCCCGCTCGTATCGCTGTGTTCGCCGGCGCCGCGACTGCGAATGGCAACATGGCCCCGCTGACCACATCCACCCTCGCATCCCTTACTTTTCAGATTGCTGTCTTTGGCAACGGCGATCTGTATTCGGCGGCCGGCGGCAGCTCTGTGTCCGCTTATACGAACATTGCCGGAGCCACCGGGACGCTGACACCTGTTCGCACCATCAGCGGGGCGAATACCGGACTTAACCCTCCGTTTCCGGCGGCTTTGAGTGGAGTAATCGGCGTTGCGGTTGATTCGACACGATAATCAACCTGTTTGGCAGAAGCGCTATTAGGATTTCGATGTCCCTACACGGGTGGAGCAGGCCTTCAGGGGCCCCAGCAAGCCTGCTGAAGCCGAAAACCTAAGCAGCTACCGCAGGACCTGGAAGTCCTGCTCCACCCTCTTGAACCAGAAAGCAATTGAGAGGACGGAATGGACGTTCCACCCAAGCTCCAAGCGCAGCACACCAGAATAGCTCTCTGACTGGATGCCCCACCCTTCACCAACACTGAGGGACTCAAAAGATTGCGGCATCCAGCGGATATAAAAACCCATCCATAGGACAAAAATTGTGTTAAAAACCAACTTGTGAGCCTAAAGTATCGTCTTTCCATTATTGGGTGGTATAACTTCGAACTATTGGCGCAGACCATCTTGAAGGCGGTTATTGGGCCTGGTGTGACTGCGTTCGGAGGGTCAAAAGATGGTGGCCGGGATGCGACCTTCAGAGGTACGGCCAATTTCCCAAATACGAAGACTAAGTGGCGCGGGAGATGGGTCTTTCAAGTCAAGTATATCGATTTCGAAGAACAAGGCGTTGCAACAGCGCGGGGTTCACTTAGATCAACATTTACAGCGGAGATGGTAAAGCTCCTAAAAAAACATCCAAAGATAGATAATTATGTTCTGTTAACGAATGTTCCTCTCGCTGCCGCAAATCGCGATGATTTAGAGAAAATCATTGCCAATATAGGCTTCTCTGGGCACTTTGCTTCAGTGGACGGAAAAGATCTGTGCCAACTATTGGATATTCACTCTGAGGTGCGTAGATCCTACCCGCAGCTATTGGGCCTTGCAGATCTGGACGTAATCGTCAACAAAGACCTTTATACTCGCAGTCGTGCCTTTGTCGAGGAATGGCAACCGAAGCTATCAACATATGTCCAAACCGAGGCTCACCGCAAAGCCCTAGCTCTTGTAAAGAAAAGGCATTTTGTAGTGCTGGATGGACCTCCCGAGGCAGGTAAGACAACAATTGCAGCAGCGCTAGCACTAACGCATGTGGCTGAAGGCTTTGAATTAATCGACATTCGTAATTCCAACGAAATTTTCAAAATACTCAACAAGCGCGCGCAAATTTTTATCGCGGACGATGCGGTGGGTTCTTTGTCGTTAGATCCTGTTCGTGCTGACGATTGGAGTCGTGACTTGCCTGGCATAATCCGCGAGCTTGACGACAAACATCTCCTTATATGGACTGCTCGCAGATATATCCTTGAGGAGGCATTAGCAGAATCGCGGCTAGGAGAGGCTGTGAGTGAATTTCCCGGAGTTCATGAAATTCTGGTCGAGGTTGGCGGGCTCTCGACAATTGAAAAAGCAGAGATTCTGTACAACCATGCTAAGCGCGCGCACTTAAGGCCGAAATATAGAAAACTCCTCCAGAAACGCGCCACAGATATTGTCACACACCAAGATTTCCGGCCTGAGCGGATACGACAACTTGTGGAGGTAGTCCTTGCTTCCCTGAATAAGGATGCCCCAGAACCGAATCTAGAATGGAAAGATATTCTAGCGTTCCTCAATAATCCAAGTGAAAGATGGATCCGAGCTCATGCGAAGCTGAGCGATTCTGAACAAGCATTGTTATCCGCTATGCTTGATTTTGACGATCAGATATCCGTAGAAGATCTAAAGCGAAGCTACGAAGTCCATATTAGCGATGTTGGACCAAAGCGGCTTACATTTGAACAATGCCTAGTTCGCCTGAAGCATAGCTTCTTGAAAGTAGGGAAATCATGGATGAATGAAGAAATAGTGTCTGTACAACATCCGAGTCTCCGAGACATGCTTCTCTTACAATTGCGAGACGATTCAATTGCGCGAAAACGATACATAAGTCTTTCCAGCCCGTTTGGCTTTGCAAGCATAATCGGTGGAATCGCTGCTTCGTTCGACCAGGCTGACGAGCCTCAGCATGCCGTAGTACCCAAGAGTGATGAGGAATTCGAGCTTTTACTGCAATGTCTACAAAGCCTCTCGCGGATGACACTGCAACTGCGCGACTGGGAACTCCTGCTCGGAACGGCGGCTCGACTTATTCCTGCGAAACCACACGCGGACCGAGACATGAACGAGTTGGAGATCTTATTGAGAAAATACAAAATGGAACAGTCTGTTGAACGGGTTGAGCCGCACGAACTAAACCTTCAGGAGTTTGTTCGATCATGGAGGGGCAGAATCATATCGTCTTTGTTGGAAGGGTTTGCCGCTCAACGAACACTTGAGAGTAGTCAGCGATTCGGCCCAGACGAATGGCTACGTCTGTTGACAAGATTCTACCAATTGTCGGCGTATTCTGATCCCCCTATCCGTCTTTCATTCACGGGTGGTTTATGCGACAAGATTCAGCGAACGTCGGTAGAATCTGTCCGCCTGTTTACGCTGATAAAAAACTTTGAGCCGTTGGTTGCCCGGCAGAAAGCTTCGCCATCTGTGATTAATCAATTGAAATCCGTCCTTGAGGAAGAAATTGCTCTAATGGCCACCCAAGGAGAAGGATTTGGTGAACTCGACGATCCGGATGAATATGACTATTGGCACGGGAAGGCAACTGAAGTTGCACATACTGCTCATGAATTTGTGGAGTCGTATGGAACACAAAAAGTTGAAGGCTTACCCGAGCTAGATGAATTACTTCAATCGGTCGAGCGACCTCACGATAGCGATGAAGATGAGAACGAGGATCGAGATTGGACGGAACCTGGTGCTTACTGGACGGTGGAAAGAATTTTTGAGGATCTTTAGAGAACTGCTCCTGGTGGCTGCTGGAAGACCGCGCGAGCCCTGATAAAAACGGCGGGGAATGTGAGCCGTATTCCAGGAAACTGCAAACAAGCTGCCGCCTCACAATCTAAACCCCCCACTTTACAAAAACTCGTTTCTTCAAAACTGCGCTTCTTTTTCATTGCATCGTTTCCCAAAATCAGTTACATAAAAAGACGGGACGCGCCCGTGTTGTAGCACGGACGCGCCCCTGACCACAAATCACCTTCCGAGAAAGGCGACCTATGGCTGACACTGATTCTAGCAGCGCACAAAAACCCCTTATCTACGATCTTCTTAGCCGTCTTAACGCATCGTTCGCTCGCGTCCATCGCAATATGGCAGCATTGGAGGAGGTTGGCATTTTCGATCCGCTCATGATGCAGGTGCTGAACCGCCAGTCGGAGCAGCTGCGGGCAGGCGCGAATTACCATCTGCTCGGGGCCATGCGCAGGATCGAAGAACGCGATCGGGAGAGGTTCGCGCAACGACCCAGTGAGTAAAATTCCTAAGCCAACGGAACCCGCCTCAAAAGAGGCGGGTTTCTAGGACAAGCGCAAGCGGGGAGTTCAGTCCATGCTGCCTGATGGAGTTCAGTCCGATACTTCCTCGTGAGAACACCTTGATGCTGCAATTGTGCTGCAAGCACTCTCGGGATTCTTCGACTGCGCGCCTGTCAGCACAGGTGGAAGAATAGTCTTGAGGCGCTTCGCTCAGAATGACAAATGTAAAGTGCCTGCCCAGCTTTAATAATATTTAGGGAAGAGAACACTTACTGAGGATCAAATCCCACAAACACCGGCTCCGGATGCAGGCTCACACCCCACACATCAAACACCTTTTTTTGTACTTCGTCTTTGAGCGCCATGATGTCGCTTGCTGTTGCTCCTCCTCGGTTCACGATAGCCAGAGTGTGCTTGCGGGAGATCGCAACAGGACCGCGTGAATATCCTTTATTGACGCCAGCTTGCTCTACCAGCCACGCGGCGGAAAGCTTAACCATGCCATCCTCTGCCGGATAACGCGGCAGCTTTTTTTCTGGGGCGCGCTGCTGGGCCAGGGCTTCCACACGGTCTGCTTCGGCGCTGCTGACGATCGGGTTTTTGAAGAACGATCCAGCGCTGCGGCAGTCTTCATCTCCGGGCACAATCAGCATGGCTTTCGTCTGGCGTATGGTGCGTACCGCATCGCGCGCTTGCTGGAGTGTGGGTGGAGTTGCGGGCGGGTCGCCAAAAAACTTCTTCAGATCGGCATACTCGATGCGCGGCTTGCCTTCACGCTTGAGCAGGAACGAAACCTCAAGCACAATATATTGGCCGCGCTTGGTGGTGTTGAAGTCGCTGGTGCGATACGCGAAACCGCATTGCTTATTATCGAACACCAGAGTTTCGCCGGTGGCAATCTCCAGCACGCTTACCCGAGTGATGGTTTCGGAAACTTCCTGGCCGTAAGCCCCAACGTTTTGCACAGGCGTGCCGCCTGCCGTTCCGGGGATGCCGCTCAGACACTCGATGCCCGCGCAGTTCTTGTTTACTGCCAGCGCGACTACGTCGTCCCAGGGTTCGCCGGCGGCCGCATGAAAGACCATGTATTCCAGATCGCCTTCATATTCCACCCCAGCCATGCTGACTTTCAGGACCAAGCCGGGCCAGCCGGCGTCGGCCACCACCAGATTGCTGCCTCCGCCCAGAACAAAGAGCGGCAAGTGACGTTCCGCGGCGTGCTGGACTGCGTTCTTTACCTCGTTTTGCGTTCGGGCTGCAACAAAGTAGCGGGCTGGACCGCCTACTTGAAAGGTGGTCAGAGGCGACAGAGGAATGTTTTCCAGGATCTTCAAAGGATGCTCCCAAGATTACAGCAGAGGTTGGCGCTAGGGGAACGACTTTTTCCTTGGTAGAATCAAACGTGAGACCTATTTGGGAGGGAACAAAATGTATCCAGAAGGAATGGTGGCGCCGATGCGCCAGGAGTTGACGGCAGGCGGCATTGAAGAAGCGCGCACGTCCGCTGACGTGGAAAATGCAATCAAACAAACGGGCACTGTGATGATTGTGGTGAACTCCATCTGCGGCTGCGCCGCGGGAAGAATGCGCCCCGGTGTCCGCGCGGCGATTCAGAACAGCGTACGGCCTGACCGTATGATCACCGTTTTTGCCGGACAGGACAGGGAAGCCACGGACGCTGCCCGCAGCCACTTTACCGGCTATCCTCCGTCGTCGCCCTCGATCGGGCTCCTGCGCGACGGCCAGTTGGTCTACATGATGCAGCGGAGCGACATCGAGATGAGCGGCCCCGGAGATATCGCCGGCGCGCTCAAGCAGGCATTTGAGAAACACTGCGCGAAAGTGGAAGCGAAGTAAGAAGCAATTGGCAAATAGCAGTTAGCAATTAGGCGGAATTCTTTCTACTGTTGAAATCCTGCCGGGGTTTGTAATCCGCTTGCACCAACTCTTTTGAAAAGCCCGCTTCGTGCGGGCTTTCTTGTGTTTTGCCGCATTGCTCATGCTCACGGCCAGGAGCCCGGATGGCTCTTTGTGCTCAAGTTAGAAAACGTAAAGGGCGTAAGCAGACTTCTGGCTGAAATCGAGACCCTCTGTAACAGGTTTCGCACTAAATTACCTTAGTAACTCCGGAGTAGTGTTCTTTCGGACAGGGTTTGCTGAACTTTGGGATATGATGCCCATGTTTCCCTTCCCCAGGGCCTTGCATGGTACATGCAATGCAAGACAATTTAGAGACCACCACTACCACCACCGCGCCCGCTACTCCCGTCGCTCCGCGAACGGACCGCCTTGAATTGGTGAAAGAACTGCCGCGCGGCTCCGTCGGAGTTGTCTACAAAGCCAAAAGTCCCCAGATGGACCGTTTAGTCGCGCTGCGCAAGTTCGAAGCGCCGGAGTGGCTGGACGACGTAAAAGACCTGCTGAAGAAGATCGTTGCCGACGCCAAGGTCGCCAGCGGGCTTGAGCATCCCAACATTGCGCGTCTGCACACATGCGGCTTTAAAGACTTTACCGTATTCATGACCTCAGAGTTTGTTGAGGGCCAGACCCTGAAGGAGCTGATGGCCAGCCGCCAACTGGAACTGAGCGAAGTGCTTTCGCTGACCAAACAGTTTTCTGCTGCGCTGGATTGCGCCAACGAAAAGAGCGTGTTTCACCATTTTCTTAATCCGTCGAACATCAAGGTGATCTCGGATGGAACGCTGAAGGTCCTGGATTTTGGGTTACTGCGACACAAGGACCTGCTCTCACATACACCGGCGAAGAAGCTTGAAAATGAACCCTATCTTTCTCCGGAGCAGGTAAGGCATAACCCGCCCGACCGCGCCAGCAATATGTTCAGTGCCGCGGCGATTATTTATCAGATGTACACGGCGCGCAGCCCGTTTGCGGGAAAACATCTGGGCGAAGTGGACCGGAGCATCACTGACTTTGATCCGAACCCGCTGAACGTAGCGCATCCGCGCGTACCCGAGGCAATTTCCCGGGTAATCATGAAAGCTCTGTCCAAGAACCCGGCGGACAGGTTTCCCAGCGGAAAAGAATTGTTCTCCGCATTAGAAGCCGCGGCCAAGGGTGATCCGGGCCGGTCGGTTGCGAGCACGTTGTCAAGACCGGCGGTCCAGACCAGTCCGGCAATGAGTCAGACGGTAAAAGCAGCTTCGTCGGTTCCCGCGAACCAGACAAGCAAACCAGCGCCGTCTCCTTCCGCAAGCCAGACGTTTCGAGCTGTGCCTTCGCCTTCGGCAAGTCAAACGATCAAGGTCGTACCTTCGCCTTCAGCGAGCCAGGTTATCAAGGCAGCACCGACTACGAGCACCGTTGCTCCTGGAACAACCCGTGTAACGCCTGCGCCGGCCACAGGAAAGATCACGGTCCAGACGTCGAACCATTGGAAGCTGGTAGGTGTTGTGGTTGCGGGCCTGGTTGTTATTGTTGGACTGGCCATGATCTTTCAGCGTCATCCGGAAGAAACGCCAGTGGACAACACTCAAGTTGTGGCGCCGAACTCGAAGGTGGCCAAGCCAGCTGCTTCTGCAGAACCAGCTGCTTCTGCAGAAAGCGTGTCAGCGCCGGTAAGCGAACATACTGCGGCTCAGCCAAGAACAGCCAAAGGGGAGAAAGCACATCACGTTGAGGCCGCTCCTGTTGCTGTTTCTCCTACGGATGGACTGCTTGCTGTCACGTCTTTTCCCGACGGAGCCGCGGTTGAAATCGAAGGACGCGGGGCCCAGGCCGGGCAAACACCGCTGATGATCGGATCCCTGGCGTCAGGCACGTACAAGATCACGGTCAGCAAACCAGGTTTCGCGTCTGAAGTACGTAGTGTCCAGGTGGCTGTCGGCAATCGCACATCGATGGATGTGAGGCTCACACCGCTCAAGGGGACCATCACGGTCACAGGGTCGCCCGCGGGAGCGAGCGTTTTCATCAATGGCAAAGATACAGGGAAAGTCACGCCGGTGGAGTTCATGCTCGATCCAGCGGTGCAAAGTATTGTTGTCCGCAAAGCCGGCTTCCTTGACGCGAATACGGAGATCAAGCTGGCTGCGGGACAGTCCGTTAGCTACGCGCCGAGTTTGATGGCGGCCGGCCGCACGGACAACATCAAAGTTGTGGGTGGCATGGGAAAATTGTTTGGTGGAAACAGCGCCGTTCAAGGGATGGCCCGCATTGAAATTAAGACCGACCCAAAAGGCGCCAAAGTCACGATTAATGGAACCACCCTGCCCAAGACCACGCCTATGGAAATCCAGGTTGAAGCAGGGAACTACGACATTACGGTCCAGAAGGACGGTTATCAGCCCTATCATCAGAGCTCGATCATTGGGATGGAAGACCGGGTAAAAATCGACAAAGTTCTTGTCCGATAGAGCAGTTTTGTTTGCGTAGCAAGAATTGGGCGGCATTGTCCATGCTGCCCCTTTTCCTTTGTGGATTATCATTAGTTCCTACCCACCTACCGACGGCGGTTGCAATAAATCCACGAGTTGAGATCGTTCCCGCGCAGCAGAATGCATTTCCAGATAGAATAGTCATACGCACTTCTTCAAAGGGCAAGGACCAAAAAGAGACCCAATTGAATTCAAGCATCCGTAATATCGCCATCATCGCGCACGTTGACCACGGCAAGACCACTCTGGTGGACGCTATGCTGCGGCAAAGCGGCGCGTTTCGCGCTAATGAAGCCGTCGTGGAACGTGTCATGGACTCCAACGAGCTCGAACGCGAGCGCGGGATTACCATTTTGGCCAAGAACACCGCCATCTGGTACCACGATGTAAAAATCAACATTGTGGACACGCCAGGTCACAGCGATTTTGGCGGCGAGGTGGAACGCGCCTTGAAAATGGTGGATGGCGTGATGCTCCTGGTTGATGCCAGTGAAGGGCCTTTGCCCCAGACACGCTACGTTCTGAGCAAAGCGCTGGAAGCGGGATTGCCGCCGGTGGTGGTGATCAACAAGATCGACCGTCCGGACGCGCGGGCGCAGGAAGTCCTTAACGAGCTCTATGATTTATTCATCGACCTTGATGCGCGGGAAGACCAGCTCGGTTTTTCGGTGCTGTATACCAACGCCAAGGCCGGTACCGCGTCTGCCAGCATAGAGACTCCCGGCGAGGACCTGCGGCCGTTGTTTGACGCCATTCTGGCCACCACACCGCCGCCCGCGGGGGACGTGCTCAATCCCTTGCAGATCCTGGTGGCAAATCTTGATTACAGCGATTATCTGGGGCGACTGGCCATCGCGCGTGTCTTCAACGGAAAGCTGCGCAACGGAGAAGACGTCGCGATCGCTAAACTCGATGGGACACTGGAAAAAATCAAGATCACAAAGCTATTTTCTTTCAGTGGCCTTAAGCGCGTGGACATCGAGCAGACCGAACTCGGCGATATTGTCGCCATTGCCGGAGTCGAGGGAATCGGGATCGGCGAAACCATCACTAATGTTGAGAACCCTTCGCCGCTGCCGCATATCGTGATCGACGAGCCTACCATCGCCATACAATTTACGGTGAACACCTCGCCTTTTGCCGGCCGCGAGGGTACCTACGTTACTTCCCGCAATCTGCGCGAACGCTTGCAGAAAGAGCTTCTGACCAACGTTTCTCTCCGCGTGGAGGAGATGGGCACCACCGACACTTTCAAAGTTCTGGGCCGCGGTGAACTCCAGCTTTCCATCCTGATTGAGACCATGCGCCGTGAAGGCTTTGAGTTAATGGTAGGCAAGCCTGAGATTGTCACCAAGAGAATTAACGGCAAGCTGATGGAGCCTACAGAGAAGCTCATGGTGGACATCCCGGATGCATTTGTCGGCGTGGTGATTGAGAAAATCGGCCAGCGCAAAGGCCAGATGCTCAAGATGCACAACCACGGTTCGGGCCGTGTGCGCATTGAGTTCACCATCCCCAGCCGAGGCATGATCGGCCTGCGCTCTGAGATGCTGACGGACACGCGTGGCACGGTGATCATGAATTCGCTGTTTGACGGCTATACGGAATGGTTGGGCGCGATACCGCATCGTATGACCGGCGCTTTGATCTCGGACCGCAATGGCACTTCCACCGCGTACGCGCTGTGGGGGATACAAGAGCGGGGCGTGCTGTTTTTGGGAGCAGGCGAGGAACTCTACGAAGGGATGATCGTGGGGGAAAACGCGCGCGAAGTCGATCTGGACGTCAATGCTGTGCGGGAGAAGAAACTGACGAACATGCGCTCGTC